>Ga0272449_1002083_pt1 | contig 19168 bp, 17 predicted proteins | sample YNPCB0241_FD_198679 | JGI IMG/M metagenome (GOLD analysis project Ga0272449, IMG submission 198679) | Hot spring sediment microbial communities from Yellowstone National Park, WY, United States - YNP-CB-024-1 | ecosystem: Environmental > Aquatic > Thermal springs > Hot (42-90C) > Sediment... | reverse complement strand
AGGAATTATATCTCATAAAAATGAGAAACTTCCTCACAAAGTTTGCTATGATGAATACCAAGTGGTATATTGAAAAAACATCAGAAGATGAGATTTTACTTCATTCTCTGAGGGAGATAACCTATTCTGGGGAATCTCCCTATCAGAGAATTGAAGTAATTAAGACTGGTAATCTAGGCAAATGCCTTTTACTGGATGGCAAGATGCAGTCATCTGAGATGGATGAATTCATATATCATGAGGCATTGGTTCATCCAGCTATGTTTTTGAGTAATGATCCGAAAAAAGTTCTCATTGCAGGTGGTGGTGAAGGTGCAACAATAAGAGAAGTGCTTAAGCATCCTGTAACTGAAGTAGTAATGGTTGATCTTGATGAAGAGGTAATTAAAATATCTAAAAAATTTCTACCAGAGTGGAGTAATGGTGCTTTTGATGATCCGAGGGTCAGGTTAGTTATAGATGATGCGAGAGCTTATATTGAAAAAATTAATTCCTATTTCGATGTGATTATAATAGACTTACCAGAACCCCAAGAAGGAGGTCCTGCCTATCTACTTTATACAAAAGAGTTTTACGAAAAGGTTTATAATGCTCTTACTCCAGAAGGTATAATGGTTACACAGTCTGCTTCTACTTCACTAAATAATATAAAAATTTTTATTTCCATTGTTAAAACTCTAAAGGAAGTTTTTCCATACGTTAAGCCTTACATAGCTAATATTCCCTCTTTCTTTGCTCCTTGGGGTTTTGTTCTTGCATCAAAAAAAATAAATCCTGGGACAGTTATTCTTGATGAAAAAATATCGTCTATAGAGGATAAATTAAAATTTTATGATTTAGATTCCCATAGAAGTATGTTTAGTCTTCCAAAATATATTAAGAAGGCTATAAATGAAGGAGGGGTAGTCATCAGAGATGACTCCCCTCTTTCTTTCTATTAGTTAATCTCTTTTTTTATTTGGTAAAACAGCTAATCCTACAAGTTCTTTCCCTTCAAGAAGTTGTAGTGCCGCTCCACCACCTGTTGAGATAAAAGATATTGAATCACTTACACCAGCTCTGTGAACAGCATAGTCTGTATCTCCGCCGCCAACTATTGTAAAAGCATAAGAATCTGCTACAGCATGGGCAATAGCAAAGGTTCCACGAGAAAAAGCATCTATTTCAAAAACTCCCATTGGTCCATTCCAAAGAATAGTTTTAGCATCATGAAGAACCTCAGTAAATAATTTAACTGAAGCAGGACCTATATCAAGCCCTCTCCAACCAGGAGGAATTTCCTGAACTGGAACAATCTTTGTTTCAGCGCCTGCTTCAATACTTTGCGCTATGACAACATCAACGGGAAGGTAAAATTTCACTTTATTTCTGCGCAATTTTTCCATAATTTTTTCTGCAAAATCTAACATATCTTGCTCAACAAGAGAGTCTCCAACTTCATATCCAAGTGCTTTGATAAATGTAAAAGCCATTCCACCACCAACAATTACTTTGTCAGCTTTGTCAGCAAGATTTTCAAGAACACCTATTTTACCTCCAACTTTTGCTCCGCCAAGTATCACTATAAAAGGTCTTATAGGTGATTCAATCGCTCCTTTTAGATACTCAATTTCTTTCTTCAATAAAAAACCAGCTGCTGAGGGTAAAAATTTAGGAATACCTACTATGGATGCATGAACCCTGTGGGATGCTCCAAAGGCATCATTAACATAATAATCCGCTAAAGATGCAAGGGCTTTAGCAAACTTTTCATCATTTTTTTCCTCTTCAATATGAAATCTAAGATTTTCAAGTAAAATAACATCACCTTCCTTCATTCTTGAAACCAAGTGTTCTACCTGTGGGCCTATACAATCAGGAGCAAAAATAACTTCTTTGTTAAGAAGTCTCTGCAATCTTCTTGCCACAGGAGCTAAAGAGTATTTGGGATCTAACTTACCTTTTGGTCTTCCAAGATGAGAAGCGAGTATCACCTTTGCTCCTTCATCAATAGCATAATTTATCGTAGGTAAAGTAGAACGAATTCTTCTGTCATCGGTTATCATCAAATTTGCATCAAGGGGTACATTAAAATCCGCTCTTATAAAAACTCTCTTTCCTTTAATGGGAAGATCCTCGATAGTGACTTTATCGAAGGAATTATTAAATGGAGTCATTTTAACCTCCTTTTTTAAATCTTGTTCATTAAGTATAAAATTAAATCTCTTACTCTACAACTGTATCCGTATTCATTGTCGTACCAAGAAATTACCTTTGCAAGTTTATTTTCAATAACCTTAGTAAGAAGTGAGTCAACAATGGAAGAATAAGTGGAACCATTAAAATCAATGGATACAAGAGGTTCTTCTATATAGTAAAGTATTCCTTTCATTTCTTCTTCTGAGGCTCTTTTAAGAACTTCATTAATATCTCTTTCTGTTACTTCCTTATTTAACTGAACAACAAGATCAACTAATGAGACATTGGGAGTAGGAACTCTTATTGCAAGTCCGTCAAGTTTACCCTTAAGCTCCGGTAAAACTTTACCAACTGCCTTAGCTGCACCAGTTGTAGTAGGAATCATTGATACAGCCGCAGCCCTTGCTCTCCTGAGATCTTTGTGAGGAAGATCAAGAATTCTCTGATCATTTGTGTATGAATGCACTGTTGTTGCAAAACCTCTTTCAATGCCGAAAAATTCATGTAAAATTTTTGCCACTGGAGCAAGACAGTTAGTTGTACAAGATGCGTTGGAGATAATTCTATGAACAGATGGATCAAGAAGATGATTATTAACTCCCATCACCACAGTGATATCCTCTTCTTTTGCTGGTGCGGTTATGATTACCCATTTTGCTCCTGCATCAAGATGTTTAGAAGCTCCTGCTCTATCAGTAAATCTACCTGTAGATTCCACTACTATATCCACATTCAAATCTCCCCATGGAAGTCTTTCGGGTAAGGTTTCAGCAAAGACCTGTAGTACTTTACCATTAATTACAATGGTATTGTCCTTAGCTTGAACATCGGCTTTAAATTGTCCATGAACAGAGTCATATTTAAGTAGATGGGATAAAGTATATGCATCAGTAAGATCATTGATAGCTACAATTTCAATTTCAGGAAAATCCTGACAAGAACGAAAAAATAGTCTTCCTATTCGACCAAAACCGTTAATGGCCACTTTTATTGCCATAGCTACCTCCTTTTTTTTATTCTTTGAGACTATTGATAACCATACCTGTAAGAAGTTTAGGATAGAAATAGGTGGATTTTGGAGGCATTCTAAGTCCAGAAATCGCCACTCTTTCAATATCCTCTACTTTTGTTGCCCTTAAAACAAATATAGAATCACATTTTCCTTCATGAACCAATTTCATACCTTTATCTATATTTATATCATAACAAATTTCTCGCTGAGGGAAAAGTTGTTTTATGACAGCTTCTTCTAAAATATTAACATCAAGATTTCTTAATTCTGGAGGTAGATTATCAAGAGATGGCCCAATGTATTTTAATAAATACCATTTTTTATCTTTTAGATACACTCCAAAATTTCCATATCCTTTTTCTTCAACAAATTCCTCGATGTCAGAAAATTTTTCATTTATTTCTCTAAATATAAAGTTAGGATTACTTGAAAGTAAATCTTTAACAGGTTGAGAAGTACTTAAAAGTCTATGAGTAGGAAGTATAAGATATCCGTTATCTTCTATATTTGACAGAAACATTAAAACATAATTCCAAGGAGCATCTGTTGAATTAGGATATATTTTCTCCATCTCTTTTTGAAACTCCAGAGCTACCTCATATCTATGATGACCATCGGCAATAAAAAGAGGTTTATGTTTAAATTCATTTATTATACTTTGAACTTGAGTATTGTCTCGGATTTTATAAATCCTGTGTTCGTTGCCATCTAAATCCTTTGCTTTAATATAAGGCTTTTCAATTTTTTCAAGTATTTTAGAGGTTATTCTTTCTTTAGAGCGATAAATTGAAAAAATTAAAGAAGTATTTGCCATACAAGCCTTCATTAAATTTAACCTATCAGCCTTAGGCTTAGAATAAGTCTGTTCATGAGGAAATATACCTTTGCCTACTTCTTCAAGTTTTACAACTGCTACAATACCTCTTAAAATTTTATTTTTTCTTTTATACTTGTAAGATACTTCATACCCATAGAAACAGGGGTCATCATCCTGAATAAGAATTCCCTCTTTAAGCCATTGCTGAAAAAATTCATTAGCTAAAGCATATTTATCCAAGTTAGGTTGATTTTTTCCATAGTCAATTCTGATTATGTTATAAGGACTCTTTAAATAAAGTTCTTCTCTTAACTCCTCCGAAATAATATCATAGGGAGGACTCATGACATCACTTCCGTTAACCTTTTGCGGATTATAGAGAATGCCTCTAAAAGGTTTAACTATCGCCATAAGCAATATAATAACATTTAAATTTAACTCAACTCAAATAAAGAATTTTGAGGAAATTGCTTGATTAAAAAACACGGTATGCCTTATATTAAAAAAGGCGATGGAGTTCGCCTTTAAGTGCCTCTGATTTTCAGGGCTGATAACTCCTACTTGAAAAATGTAGGTATTTTACCCTGAATAAGGAGGCAAAAATGTTTGAAATTCTTCTAAAGGCTTCTTTCTGGTTTTTCCTTGCTATTGTTTCTACAGTAATTGCTACAAAGCTTCGTTTAGCAACCGCATTAACAGAAATTGCGGTTGGAGCAATTGCAAGCCTTGCTATTGCAAATTCAGGCATATCAATTGGTGAAAATGATATTTGGATTAAATTCATTGCAGGTGTTGGAGCTATAATGCTCACTTTTCTTGCAGGTACTGAACTTGAACCAGAGATATTAAAAACAAGATGGAAAGAAACAGCAGGGATAGGATTAATAGCCTTTTTAGCCCCTTTTCTTGGATGTACAGCCTTTGCTTACTATCTGCTTGGCTGGAGTGTTAAAGCAAGCTGGCTTGCAGGCGTTGCTCTTTCAACAACTTCTGTTGCAGTTGTCTATGCAGTAATGCTTGAATTGGGATTGAATAAAACAGAATTTGGTAAAGTCATTCTCGCAGCATGCTTTGTAAATGACCTTGGTACAGTCATAGCTCTCGGACTTATTTTCTCTCCCTTTACTATAAAATCTTTGATTTTTATAGGTTTTACAATTTTTATTGTTATTTTTGCTCCATTGGTAACCCCGAAAATTTTTAAAAAATTTGGCAATAAACCCTCAGAATTTGAAACGAAATATCTTTTATGCATACTTTTTGGTCTCGGTGCTTTAGCCATATGGTCAGGAAGCGAGGCTGTTCTTCCAGCTTATATTTTTGGTATGGTTTTAGCAGGAAGTGTCGGCAAAGATAATCAACTTATTAGAAGATTGAGAACCCTTACAATTGGATTTCTAACACCAATTTATTTTTTAAGGGCTGGCTATTTTGTTTCCATTCCATCCTTAATTGCAGCACCCTTGGCTCTTTTGGTATTATTGGGTGGGAAGATGATAACAAAAATTGTAGGTATTTATCCTGTTACTAAACTTTTTAAATTTAAACATAAAGAAGGAATGTATACAACACTTCTTATGTCAACAGGACTTACCTTTGGTTCAATCTCTGCTTTATTTGGATTAACCCATGGAATAATTGACCAAAGTCAATACTCTCTTTTAATTGCTGCTGTAATAGGCAGTGCAGTAATTCCTACAATTATAGCCAATGCTTTTTATCTACCAAAGTATCTATTACCTAAACCCAAAAAGGAGGATTAAAGAATGCTAAAAAAAATTTTAGTTGCCTTTGATGGCTCACAGGAGTCTTACAAAGCCTTTGATTTTGCTTTAAAGCTTTCAAAGGAATGTCCCTCTAAGGAAAGAGAAATAACTGTCCTTTCTGTAGCTCAGCCTCCAGAGCCTGCTGATATAGTAGAAATAAAAGCAGTTCTTGATAGCGCCACAGAATACTACAAAAAGGAGTTTGAAAAAGTATTTTCAATTGCAAAGGAACATGGAATTGAAGTAAAAACAGATATTGTTGTAGGGCATCCAGCTGACCAGATAGTAAGATATGCTACAGAAAATGGTTTTGATATGATAGTCATAGGGCAAAGGGGTATGTCAAAAATTGAAAGATGGCTTCTTGGTTCAGTATCCCGAAGAGTAGCAACCTATACAACATGCCCTGTTGTGATAGTTAAATAGTTACATCTCTATTCTTGTTAAAACTCCGTGAAGTTTTCTTGAAGGCAATCGGAAAAAGCTTATAAAAGTTGGCGTTATTCTTTTTATAAAGACAAATATTTTCCAGTATCCTTTTGCAGATATGTCTTCAAGACCGTAAAATATTGCTCTTTCATCAATTCCGTTTTCCATTAATATTTCTTCAATGTTTACAACTTCCATATAACCAATTTCAATCTCAAAAACTCTTATACCCATGTAAAGCTCTTCTTTAAAATATCCAACTACTCCAAATGGATCTGGTCTGATTATAATTGACAGAAATATATTGTCTTCATAAATTATTCCATGATAAAACATTGTTTCAACTATGTATGGTGAAATCTTACTTGTATCTTTTATAAAGAAAATAGCTGTTCCGGGTATTTTAGGATTTGTTTTATAGACTCTCTCAAATTTTAAAATAAAGTCTTCTCTATCCATAAACTTCATAGCACTGTAAAGTTTTTTCTGCCCATTAGTAAAAAGCAGAATGGTTAAAAGTGGAAATAATGCAAGCAGAATTGAGTAATATCCACCATGAGGAATCTTATGCAGACATGAACTGAAGTATATAAAATCAACAGCAGTAACAGCCAAAGCAGCTATCAGTGCAATATAGTTTCTTTTAAGAAAAAATATTGAAATCAGCATAACTCCTGTTATACACATATTTCCAGTTACAGCAAGTCCATAAGCTGCTGCTAAATTAGAAGAACTTTTAAACTCTAAAATAATAAACAAAACTGCAAAAAGCAAAAACCAGTTAACACTTCCAATGTATATCTGAGATTTTAACTCCTTTGAAGTATAATTAATCTTCAACATTGGCATTATTCTTGTTGTGATTGCTTGATAGATAATTGAAAACATTCCACTAATCATTGCCTGTGAAGCAATAACAGTTGCAGATATACTCAAAATTAAAAAAGGAATATAAAGATAGGATGAAAAATTTAAAGATAGCTCAAAAAGAGTATTTTTAACATGTGGATGAGCTAAAAGAAAAGCACCCTGACCGAAATAATTAATAGAAAGAACAAAAAACAAAATTGCCCATGCATGCCTTATGGGTTTTGAACCAAGATGTCCCATATCTGCATACATTGCCTCAGCACCAGTAGCACACAGAATTACCTCTCCTAAGATTAAGTAACCCTTCCAGCCATTTTTTAAAAGGAAATCTATGGCATAATATGGATTTACAGCTTTCAAAACTTCTGGATTTTTCAAAATTCCATAGATGCCAAGAATAAAAAGACAAAAAAACCATAAGACCATTACAGGACCGAAAGCAGAGGCAACCTTTTCAGTTCCTTTTTTCTGAAAAAGAAATAAAAAGATAGTAATAACCATTGCTCCTAAAATATGCATTCCCTGTGATACTGTTATACCCGGAATAAAAGCTGAACCCTCAACAGCACTTAAAATACTTATTGATGGAGTTATTACACCATCACCTATAAGAAAAGAGATTCCTATAAAGGATAAAAATGTGATAACTCCCTTAGCTTTTTTTGATTTTGAGAGAGATTTAAATATCTCAGCAAGAACAATTGTTCCACCCTCACCCCTTATACTGAGTCTCATTGCAAGCACATTGTATTGAAGAGTTGGAAGTATAACAAGTGTCCAGAATACAAGAGAAAGAACGCCAAGAACATTTTCATAAGTTGGTTCAAGAATTAAAAAGGCAACAGTTAAAGTATATATGGGGCTTGTTCCTATGTCCCCAAAAACAAGCCCAAGAGCTTTTATTATTCCTGTCATAAATTTTTATTATATCACCAAACTGGCAATTGTTATAAAATTTATTTTATAATTTTTTATGTTGATTATCAAAGATAAAACTGAGATTCAGAGATTCATTAAAAGACTCTGTAAACGGTCAACTTCTGAGCCTGAAATTGAAGAGAATGTTAAAAAAATTCTCAATGAAGTTAAAAAAAAAGGATATAAAGCTTTAATTAAATATACAAAGTTATTTGATAGACACGGCCTTCCGCTTAAAATTGAGCCTGAGGAAATTAAAGAAAAGGCAAAAGAAGTTTCAAAGGGAGTCCTTAATGCTCTGAAGTTTGCTGCACAAAGAATAAGAAAATTTCATGAAAGGCAGATTGAAAAATCATGGAAGTATAAAGAAGGAGACATTGTTCTTGGACAGATTATAAGACCCCTTCACCGCATAGGAGCATATGTTCCGGGAGGTAAAGCCTCTTATCCATCAACAGTTCTTATGAACATTATTCCTGCTCAGGTAGCGGGAGTAAGTGAAATTGCTGTATGTGTTCCAACCCCACGAGGGGAAATAAATCCTACAGTGTGTGCTGCTTTAGAATTACTTGATATAAAAGAAGTTTACAGAATTGGTGGAGCACAGGCAATTGGAGCATTAGCTTATGGAACAGAAACAATTAAAAAAGTTGATAAAATTGTAGGACCCGGCAATATCTATGTAGCTACAGCTAAAAAACTCGTATTTGGAGAAGTTGATATAGATATGATAGCAGGACCCAGTGAAATAATGATTGTAGCAGATAGCTCTGCAAATCCCGCTTTCATAGCTTCCGATATGCTAAGTCAAGCAGAACATGATGAAATGGCAAGCAGTATTCTTGTTACAACATCTGAAAAACTTGCCTATGAAGTGAAAAAAGAAATTTCAAAACAGCTTAAAACTTTACCAAAAGCTGAAATAGCAAAACAATCTCTGAAAAACTTTGGAGCAATAGTTTTAGTACAATCATTAGAGGAAGCAACAGAAGTCGTAAATAAAATTGCACCAGAACATCTTGAGATTATGACAGAAAATTCTGAGGAATTATTGCCAATGGTTAAAAATGCAGGCGCTATATTTTTAGGTCCATGGAGTACAGAACCAATAGGAGATTATGTGGCAGGACCTAATCATACTTTGCCTACAGGAGGTACTGCAAGATTTTTCTCTCCATTAGGAGTCTATGACTTTATAAAAAGAAGTTCTATCATTAAAATAGGAAAAAATGGATTCAAAAAATTCGCACCTTATGTGGAGATACTCGCAACACTTGAAGGATTACAAGCCCATGCAAATACAGTTAAAATCCGAAAAACTACTTTATAGATGCTAAAAAGTCTTCGACTTTTAAAGAAGGAGCAATTTTTGAAACTTTATTAAGAATACGTTTTTTTTCTTCCTCGGTCTTTGCTAATTTAAATTTTTCTCTTAACTTGCTTAATTTTTCTCTACGATGTCTTCTTTTTTTTAAATCTCTCTCCACAAGCCTTCTTGACATAGTAACCTCCTTTTTAGAGATTTAGATAATTAAGCAATCGACTAATTATTATATAGCCACCACAGGGAATTGAACTTTTATTAATAATGAAATCACATCCATCTTCACGAAAATCACATTTACTACAAATAAATATTAGATCATGCTTTATTACAATCTCTGTATCCAAATGTAATAGTTCAACCAAGTTCTTTAATTCAGATGGTGTTATAGATTTTTGAAGATAAAAATAGCTACCACATAATTCAGTTTCTTTTTCCGGTTTATAATAATGACAAAACTTCTCGCAGATTAGAGAGGTAAAAGCATTCTCCTTCATATTGTTACTTCACTTAACCATTTTAAATAATCTTCTGACCCCTTTTTAATTTTTATTCCTATAATTTCTGGTACTGTATAGGAATGAAGTGATTTAACCCTTTCTTTAAGCCTATCAAAAAGCTCTTCCTTTGTCTTTACAATCATTAATACTTCAGAGTCATCTTCAATCTTGCCCTGCCAAAAATAAATTGAACGAACATTTCTAATTATGTTTATACATCCAGCAAGTTTTTCTTCCACAAGAGTTTTTGCTATATTTACAGCCTCTTCTTCCTTTGGTGCTGTTATAAATACTACCATGTAATCCATACTTTAATTATATAAAATTTAACATTTTTTTGTTAAGTATTTTTATTTTTGATATAATTAAAAAAAATGAGGAGGTGGATTATGCCTTATTATGTAGTTTTAAGCACACTTACAGATGATGGAAGAGAAACCTTAAAGGAAAGGCCTGAGAGAATTCTTGAGGTTAATCAAGAAATTGAAAAAATGGGAGTGAAAGTACTTCAACAATATGCAGTTTTAGGTCCCTATGATTTCTTTAATATTGTGGAAGCTCCAGACAATATTACTGTAATGAAAATGTCTGTTGAATTGGGTTCAAGAGGAACTGTTCAGCTTATGACATTACCTGCAATACCAGTTGAAGAATTAATTAGTAATTTGAAAGGATAAAATGAAAAAATAAAGATATTGAAGGACTGAATTAACTTTAAAACTATATTTACTGAGGAAGAAGTCTTACAAAGAATCTAATTTGAAGGGAATCTCAACAAGTAGCATTGAAGTTCATTAAGATTAATAACTTCTTGTTGAGATTCTCTTCTTTAATTTTTAAACTATTTTTTCAATAAGAAAATTGAAAGCTTCATTCGTTGCATTAATTTTATTGAAATATCTATCACCTTGAAATTTCAATTCTTTAACAAAAACATTTTCTGGTGTTGCTACAGCAATATATATAAGACCTGCTGGTTTTTCTTCCATTGTATCAGGACCAAGATTGCCTGTTGTTGCTATTGAATAGTCCGAACCTGTAAGATATTTTACAGCTAATGCCATAGTTATAGCCATTTCAGATGATATTACTCCATGTTTAAACGTTTCTTCAGGTATATTTAATATTTTTCTTTTTATCTCTGTTGCATAAACAACAACTCCTCCAAGAAAAATTTTGCTTGCACCTGGAATATCTGTTATTGATGAAGCAATAAGACCTCCTGTACATGATTCAGCTGTTGAAAGAGTCTTATTTTTTATTTTTAAATTATTAACTATTTGAAAAGCTTGTTCTATTGTAGGATACATAAAAAAATAAAAGTAAGAGAGGGGGAGATTATCTCTTCCCCTCTCTTAATATCTCTAAATACTGATTTAACTATTTGAAAATATCTTTTTCAAATTTTTCCAGTTTAGATGCAAGCTCTATATAGCTACCACCCATGTAGGTATAAATTAATTGTCCACCATCGATAAGTTCTCTTATTGCTTCCTTTGTTTCAGCATCTGATACACCAAGGGCTCTAAAATGTTTTATTACATCCATCTGTTTGTATTTCTTTTTTCCTTGAGCCTCTTCAATGAGTTTGTATATCTGCTTTTTGAGTTCCTCTTTATCCATAAAATTTTCACCCCTTTCTTTATAAGGAGGGGGTTACCCCTCCTTATTAAATTATTTTTTAACCCATTTTATTTGTGCAGTTGTTCTGAGTGTTTCAAAGGTGTATGTCCAATCATCAATGTGCTGCCATGTAAATGGTATTCCTGTCACATCGAAGAATTTTTCCCATCCAATTCTATCAATCCACTCTCCTACTCTTTCGTGTTTCTTTGCTCCAGCTACATAGGCATCAAAAATCTTTCTTACTGCCTTTGTTACTTCAGGCCATCTTGGTGGATTATTTGGCAAATAAGGGACTGCAAGCTTTGAAAACTTTGGAGGTGTTCTTAAGTTACCAACTTTTCCACCTACAACTATTGCAACTCCGTCATTTTCTGCATCTTTAATTGGAAGGGCAGGACAAACGGAAAAGCAGTTTCCACAGTACATACATTTTTCTTCTTTTAACTTAATTGACTTCTTTGCTGGATCAGGAATTATCGCTGCTGTAGGGCATGCAGCCATAGTTGTTGGTAACTCACAGAGATCCTTAAATCTCTCATGTTCAATTCTTGGTATTTTTGTATGAATACCAACAATAGCTATATCTGAGCAGTGAACTGCACCGCACATATTTGTACAACAGGCAACTGCCAATCTTACTTTGTTAGGAGTTTCCTTTGTTGTAAAGTAATCAGCAAGATCATCTAATAAACACTTAACAAGTGCAGAAGCATCAACAGCTGCTGAATGACAGTGAATCCAACCCTGTGTATGGACCACGTTACTTACTCTTGGCCCGATTCCGCCAATCATATACTTCTTTGCCTTTAGTTCTTCAATTAATGGATTAACTTTGCTTTCATCGGAAACAAGAAACTCTAAATTATTTCTTGTTGTAAACCTGAAATAACCATCACAATATTTATCTGCAATATCAGCAATCTCTCTTAATGTATCGGTACTCAGAAGTCTTGGAGATGCAACTCTAACTGTCCAAATTTTATCTCCAGAATTTGCTATATGAACCATTAACCCAGGAGTTAATATTTCATGGGTTTTCCAGTCTCCATAATTTTTCTGTATTACTGGTGGTAAAAAATTTTTGTAATGAGGTGGTCCTATATCTGTTTTTCTTTGTTTTACATCTACTACATCGGGAATTACATATGGCATAATTTTACCTCCTTAATGTTTTTTATTATATTATTTTAACCATTTTTCCCAAGGTTTACCTTCGAGGTCTCCCTCTTTCCAGAAGAAGAACGGATCTCTTCTTGGCTCTTTGACCATTTCTGGTGCAGGTTCAAGTTCGGAAATTTCAAGGAACTCTCTCATTCCACGACGAAGAATAAGCTCACCAATTCTCTCTCTGTTCTTTCCATATTCACTCCACCACTCCCACCATTTTCTATGGAGATCTTTTATTTCTTGATATGGTGGTTTCATTTCCATAAATGGCACTACTACCCAAGAAAGGGTAGCACCAATAACAAATGGAGCTTTAGCACCAATTAAAATTGTTGCACCAAAGGGTGGTGTTGGTTTAAGAGCTCCTGCTAATTTTGCAATACAATGCATACAATGACGACAATCATCGTTATTTATTGTAAGATTATTTCCATCCCAGGTGATACATTTTCCAGGGCAGAGATTAACTATTTCTTCCTGAATATTCATACCCTTCTTTGCATAATCTCTTACTCTGTCCTGGTCAATCTCAATTGGACCTTTCCATGTTCCAATTATGGAACAGTCTGCACGAGCTATTGCAGCATTGCAGTCAATTGGGCATCCTACTACTTTAATCTTATACTTATAAGGAAAAGCTGGTCTATGGAGTTCATCCTGGAATTCCTGTGTTAAATCATAGGTAATATCAAGGGTATCAATCATTGACCACTCACATCTTGCTGGTCCTACACAACAGCTTGGTGTTCTCATTGCAGAACCAGAACCACCAAGGTCAAAACCATTCATACTAAGAATGGTTGCAAGAGGCTCAAGATTATCTGTTACTGTTCCCAATAAAATTATATCGCCAGTTGAACCATGAAAGTTTGTTAATCCACTTCCATATTTGTCCCAAAGATCGCAGAAAAATCTCATTGTTTCAGAAGTATAAAATAAACCTGCAGGCTGGTTTACACGGACAGTATGGAAATGAGCAACATTAGGGAATTCATCTGCTAATTCTGAATATCTTCCAATAACACCTCCACCATAACCTCTAACACCAACTATACCACCATGTTTCCAATAAGTTACTTTGTCTCTAAAACTTTTCTCTAAAAGACCCAGCTCGTCAGCAGCCATAGCATTTTTAGCAGCTGCTTTTTTCATTTCAGTGACAAAACTCGGGAAAGGACCCTTTTCAAGTTCATCCAATAAAGGTGTGTCATACTTCTTCGTCATATTTTCCTCCTGCTTTAAGATTTTTTAAATTATACCAAAAATTTTACTGTCTATCAACAGTAAAATAGTTATACTTTTTTGGTCAAATAAAAAATTTTTATGCTTGCATTAAAGCTTTTAAAATAAAAATAAGCTAAAATATTGTTAATGAAAATAAAATGGATAGAACTTAACGGGTTTAAATCTTTTCCCGAAAAAACCAGAATAGAGATAAATGAGGGAATTACCTGCTTTGTAGGTCCAAATGGAGCAGGTAAAAGCAATATTGTTGATGCTTTCAGATGGATTCTTGGAGAGCATAATCCCAGAATCCTTAGAGGAGAAAAAATGGAGGAAGTAATATTCCAAGGCTCTCAATCAAAAAGGGAAAAGGGTATTGCAGAAGTAACTATTCTCCTAAAATCATTAAAAGAAACCGAAAATGAAGAAGAATCCGAAATAGAATTCACTGAAATAAAAAGAAGATTTTACAAAAGTGGAGAATCCTATTTCATCATAAATGGTAAGCAGGCAAGACTTAAAGACATAAGAGAAATATTTCTCTCAGAAGGAGTTGATATAAGAACTTATTCAATAATTGATCAAATAAAAATTAATGATATACTATCAAAACCCTTTCATAGAAAGGCTCTATTAGAAGAATGTGCAGGGATTTCTCTCTATAAAATTAAAAAAACCGAATCTGAAGGAAAACTTCAATCAGCAAGAGAAAATCTGCAAAGAGTAGAAGATATTATCGGTGAACTCAGAAAACAATATTCTTTACTTGAAAGACAGGCTAAAAGAGCTGAAAAATATAAAAAAATCATAGAAGAATTAAAAAATCTTGAATTAAAGGTCTCTAAAACTGAAAGTTTGAGACTTATTGATGAGATGGAAGGACTTAAAAATGAAATCAAAAAGCTTGAAAATAAACAGTCAGAACTGAAAGAAGAAGTCGCAAAAATTATAAAAAAAATTGAAGAGCAAAAAAATAAAATTACTAATGTTGAAAATGAATTACAGGAAAAAGAAAAAGAGCTAAAACAAAAAGAAATTGAAAAAACAAAAACAGAAAATAAACAAAATCTTTTTTCCCAAGAAGAAAAAAATAGAAAAGAATTGATAAATAAAATGCAAGAAGAAAACTCTACACTGAAAAGAGAAATTGAAAAATCTCAGAATGAACTAAAAGAATTTTCAATTCAATACTCAGAAATTGAAAGAAATATTGGTAATCTCCAGGAGGAAATCATTGAAGAAGAACAGGAATTAATTGAATTTCATAAAAAAATAAATGAATTTGAAAAAGAGCTCGAAAAACAGAGAAAAACCCTCTTTAACCTTACAACAGAACTGGCAAATAAGAAAAATTATTATCATTCAGTCAAAAAATCCCTTGAAAATGGTCAAAACAGATTAAACTCCCTTTATTCAAGAAAAAAAGAAATGACCCAAAAAATAAATCATTTAGAAACAGAAAATCAAGAAATTGAGGGAAAAATAAAAATTTTAAAAGAAACCTTTCAATCAGAAAATGAAAAAATAAACCTTCTTCAGAATCAGCTTTCTCAAATAGATAGGGAACTGGAAGCAAAAAATCAGAGTATAATTGAAAAAAAGAAAAAAGAAGCAGTGATTAATGGAAAAATTGAAGCTCTTTCATCAGAAATATGGCAGGACAGCAAATCTCATAAACTTTTCTTTGAATACATTGATGTTAGCCCCGAAGCTGAAGAATTAATTGAAACTCTTATGGAAGAAAAACTTAAAGCTGCAGTAATAGAGAATATAGAAGAAATTAAACATCTTCAAAACAAAAGCTGGGTTTTTTTAAAAAATTCTGAAATTCCTCAACATCACTTAGTTCAGAATGATAAAAAAAGTATCTTGGAGAACAGAAAAATCAAAAACTTCATAAAAATGAAAGATTCTGGAATTCCTGAAAACATTTTTGAAAATGTCTATGTTGTAAGCAATATCAAAGAGGCACTGACTTATAAAAAAGAATTTCCCAATTGCTGTTTTCTGACAGAGCAAGGTGAGGTGTTGTTTCCAGATGGATTTATCAAAACAGGTAAAAAATCAAATATTCTTCAAAAGAAAAGACTACTTGAACAGTTAAAGGAAGAAAAAAATGATATAGCACAGCAAATTGAATCTTTACAACAAGAAATTATAAAAAAACAGATTATGAAAGAAGAGAACAAAAAAGAAATTGAAAGCAGAAGATTAAAAATTTCTCAAATACAGAGGGAAATTTTCCAAAATGAAGAAAGATACAGAAGCCTTAACAGAGATATTGAACAGCTAAGGCAAAGAATAAAATATCTTGAAAATGAAGAAAGAGCAATACAACAGGAAATATCTCAAAACAGAAAATTAATTGAAAAAACCGCTTCTGAAATTGAACAATTATCCTATGAAATTGAAGATTTAGAGAAAAAAATTGAAGAACTTAAAAATACACAAAAAGAGTTACTGCAAAAACAGGAAAACAAAAAAGAAGCTCTTTCTAATAAAAAAATCATGCTTTCTACTTTAAAGGAAAGACAAAACAGTAAAAAACAGGAAATAATCAGATTGAATGAAGAAATTAAAAAACTTTCAATAAAAAAACAGAAAAATGAAGAAGAAATTGAACAAAGTTTAAAAAAAATATCCCAAATTGAACAAGAAAAGGTAAAAACATTAAGGGCAATTGAAACACTTACCTTTGAAATAGCCAATCTGAGAGAATTAAAAGAAACTCTCTATACAAAACTGAAGCAGACAAGAGGATTTCTTGCTGAACTGGAAACAAACTACCAAAGCATAAATGAAGAATTACAAAACATTACAACACTAATTGGCGAGAGAAAGGCTTTTGAAGGAGAGAAAAAAATAAAACTTGAAAATTTATGGAATGAAATTTACAACCTTTACGGAATTAACATAATTAATGAAGAAATAGAGCCTGTTTTGGAGATAGAAACCTTTAAAAGTAGAATAATGCAACTTAAAAATCAACTTAAAGAAATCGGACCTGTTGATATGGAAATTTTAAAAGAATATGAGGAAGTAAAGGAAAGATATAACTTTCTGATTAATCAGAAACAGGACATAATAACTTCCATAGAAGAACTACAAGAAGCAATTAAAAAAATTAACTCCCTTACGAAAAAAAAATTAAGAGAAACTTTCTATCTTTTGAAGGAGAAATTTAATAATATCTTCAATGAACTTTTTGAGGGAGGAAAGGCAGAGCTAATTCTAACTGATGAAAACAATATACTTGAATCAGAAATAGATATACAGGTGCAACCTCCTGGTAAAAAAGCGGGAAACATAAATCTACTTTCAGGAGGAGAAAAAACACTGACCGCTTTGTCCTTTATATTTGCCTGTTTAAGTATCCGTCCATCACCTGTTTGTATTCTTGATGAAGTTGATGCTCCACTTGATGATATTAACACTCTTCGTTTAAGAAAACTGATAAAGGATTTAAGCAATGAAACACAATTTTTAATAATAACTCACAATAAACTCATGATGGAAATAGCTGATTACATCTACGGAGTTACCATGCAAGAAGAAGGGGTTTCAACAGTGATTTCATTACAACTAAAAGAAGCAGAGGTATATGCATGAAAGATTTAACATTGATTAACGGAATAGAAATATCCGATGAAAAAGAAGACTTAATATGCTATAGCTATGATGCTTCCTATTCAAAGGGAAGCCTTCCAGAGCTTATTGCCTGGCCTAAAAATACTGAAGAAATTGTAAGAATAGTAAAATGGGCAACAAATAAAGGATTAAAAATAGTGCCAAGAGGTGCTGGAACAGGTATGGCAGGAGGAGCTATTCCTATTAATTCAAGAAGTATTATTGTTAGCCTTGAAAAAATGAGAGAAATTTTAGAAGTAAATACGAAAAATTTTACTACTACTTTACAACCAGGAGTTATAAATGGAGAACTTCAAAAAGAACTCACTATTTATGAACTTTTTTATCCACCAGATCCAGCATCTCTTGATTACTGCACAATAGGAGGGAATGTAGCAACAAATGCAGGTGGTCCCCGCGCTATAAAATACGGTGTTACAAGGAACTATGTTTTAGAACTTGAAACAGTACTTTCTACTGGTGGGGTTTTTACTTTGGGGGGTAAAACTTTTAAAAGGGTTACAGGATATGAAATAAAGGAACTTTTTATTGGTTCAGAAGGAACACTTGGAATAATTTCAAAGGTTACTCTCAGAGTATTACCCCAACCAGAAGAAGTTATTACACTTCTTGTAAGTTTCGACTCAATAGAGTCTGCTGGAGATGCTGTTCCTAAAATTATTGGCTCGGGCATTATCCCAAGAACCCTTGAATTTCTTGATAGTTCCTGTCTTCAATTAGTAGAAACAAATTATGAATTAGGACTTCCCAGTGCTTCAGAAGCCATGCTTCTTGTTGAACTCGACGGTGAAGTAAACTCTCTTAAAAGGCAAGGGGAAAAAATTGTTGATATTGTTAGAAAATGTAAAGGAGAAACACAGGTTGCAACAGATTATTATTCAAGAGAAAACCTTTGGAAAGCAAGAAGAAGCATTTCTCCATGTATTTTGAAAATGAAAGATAAAGAAAAAATAAACATTGATATCGCTGTTCCCATAGACAATCTTTCAACAATACTTAAAAAATTAAATAAACTATCAATTGAATCTAAAATTCCTATTATCTGCTTTGGACATGCTGGAGATGGCAATATCCATGTAAATATACTTATTAACAAGGGAAACGAAGAAGAAAAAAAACAGGGATTTGAAATTGTAAAGAAAATATTTGAATTTACAGTTAGTATTGGAGGAGTAATTTCAGGAGAACATGGAATTGGAATAACAAAAAAACCCTACATAGATATTCAATTAGACAGAAAACATATAGAGCTTATGCAGGCTATAAAAAGAGTTTTTGACCCAAAAGGAATTATGAATCCAGGAAAGATTTTTTAAAAATCCTTTGCAAAATTCCATCAAGCTCATCAAGGGAGTTATAAAATATTTCAAGCTTTCCTTTTTTTCCTTTATGTAAAATCTTTACTTTAGCACCAAGTTCTGAGGTAAGTCTTTCTTCAAGTTCCTCTATCTCTGCTAATTTTTCTTTTAAACGCTTCGGCTTATCAGTCTTTTTTACAAGTTCCTCTGTCTGTCTTACAGATAAAGATTTTCTTGCTACTATATTGGCAATTTCAATCTGTCTTTGAGTGTCTTCAATTGACAGAATTGCTTTGGCATGTCCCATAGTGATTGTTCCTTGTTTAAGATAATGCTTTACCTCATCAGGAAGTTTAAGTATTCTTAAATAATTTGCAATTGTTGCTCTGTC
>Ga0272449_1002082_pt1 | contig 19182 bp, 15 predicted proteins | sample YNPCB0241_FD_198679 | JGI IMG/M metagenome (GOLD analysis project Ga0272449, IMG submission 198679) | Hot spring sediment microbial communities from Yellowstone National Park, WY, United States - YNP-CB-024-1 | ecosystem: Environmental > Aquatic > Thermal springs > Hot (42-90C) > Sediment... | reverse complement strand
GGCCTGTCCGGAGCATCCGGGTACTCATCTTCATTTTGCCATGTATCAGCGACAGCCGGATGGTAAATTGATTGCCTATAAACCAGAGCCGATGTCTGGATACACAAATTTTGTTGCTGGCAATTGGTATACTTCTGATAATGAAATCTATCAAATAAAATTTGCTGAAGAAAATAAATCATCTGAAAGCAGTTCTTCAAATAATTTTTGGCAAAATCTTAAATCACTTTTTTCTGGTTTATGGCAAAACTTTATCAATTCAATTAACAATTTACTAGGTTTAAATCAACAAGAAGAACAAAATGAAGCAGTATTTTCTCAAACCCCGACAACTCACCAGGAGGAATTTTATGATGCAAAATTAATTGAAAAAAATCCAAACCAAAAATTAATAATAAAAGAAAATCAAGAGGTTCTTCTTACAGTTAAATTTAAAAATACTGGGACAATAACTTGGAGAAAAGAAAATGTTTCCTTAAATGTGGCTAACGAAGAAGCAAAAAAATTTTATCATCCAAGTTGGTTGACGCGAAAAAGACCAACATCTTTAAAGGAATTAAAAGTTGAACCAAATGAAATTGGTTCATTTGAATTTTTAATTACTGCCTCAAATTTAGAGCCAAAAAATTATTATCTTTCTTTTAAACCAGTTTATCAAGATTCAACTGGCTTCCATTGGTTAAGTTCAGAAATTGTTTTCTGGCAAGTTGCCGTTGAGAAAGAAGAAAAAGAAATAGCTTTGGAAGAAAATTCTTATCAAAATAATTTTTCACAAGAAGAAGCAAATGAAAAAATAAATAATGAAGAAAATTTAATTGAAAATAAAAACCAAAAAGAAACACCAATTTATTCTTCAGGCACTGGTGGTGGCATTCCATTCCCTCCTCTTTCTGATACTACTCCACCAGAGATTAGATTAATTTCTTATCCCCAAAATCCAACCAGTTCACCAATCGCTGTTTTTGAATTTTCTGCTAATGAAGAAGTCGTTTACAAATGTAAATTAGATGAAAATGAAAAAGAAGAATGCGTTTCACCAAAAATTTATGAAAATCTATCTGATGGAGAACACTATTTCTTTTTGGAGGCCTTCGATTCTGCTAGTAATCAATCGAGTTTAGTTTACGTTTGGCAAATTGATTCAACTCCACCAAATTCATCAATTATCACGAGTGGTTTTTATAATTCTTCAACTTGGCCAAATTTAATCGAGGGTAATGTAGATTCAAATGCTGATCTGTTAAAAGTGGAAATTCAAATTAAAAGAGAAAAAGATGGGAAATATTTAAGTTATTCTTCTTCAGATTATCAATGGGTTGATGAACCATTTTGGCTTGAAACAAATTTAAACGAAAATAAAACCTCCTGGTCATTTCCTTTACCATCTTCATTTCTTTCCGATGGTTATTATTCAATTTATTCAAAAGCAACAGATCTTTTAGGTAATACTCAATCAGAATTTTCTTCTTCCCAATTTGTTTTTGATAATACTATCCCTTGGGGTAGTCCAAAAATTTCAATAGAGAAAGAAAATGATAAAATAATTGTTTCTTGGACAGAAGTTGAAGATGAGTTATCGGATATAAGTCATTATCAGATAAATTGGCGAACTATTCCAATTGACGCTTGGCGAGAAAGTGGTTGGGAAGAAGAGTGGTTAGAGTACTGTCAAGAGAAAGGGATTCCTTGCAATATAGAATTAAAAATTCACATTTATGTATGGGATGGTTCTAATTTAATGGAAGAAATGGTTTGCTCAGAAGAAGAACTTTCTCAATGCGAAGAAGAAATTTATTCTCGCTGGAGTGTAGAAAATTATCTCATTGAAGAAAAATTTGTGTTTTACAATTGGGAGGAGCGAGAAAATTGGTATAAAGAAAGATTAGAAAGATGGTGGAATGAAGGAAATTTTGAAAATGTTTCTGGTTTGAGAATTGAAATTCCATTTGAGGATGGTAAAAGATATTATTTTAGGGTGAGAGGAGTTGATAAGGCTGGTAATAAAGGAGATTGGAGTGAAGAAAAAGAGTATCCAGAAATAATCCCAGTTCCTTGCTAATTGAAATTTTAATTGAAAATATATGAGAAAAGGATATTTTTTAGTTCTTTTGACTGCTATCATTTCAGGTTTTGCTATTTTTATTAATAAATTTGGTGTCGGGGTTTTTAAAAGTTCTGAAATTTATACTTTTTTAAGGGTCGCATTGGTTTCTTTGATTTTGGGTTTAATTTTAGTAATCTCTGATTTCAAAAAGATTAAAAATCTAAAAAAGAGAGAATGGATTTTCTTGGCTTTGATTGGCTTACTTGGTGGTTGCATACCATTTTTATTGTTTTTTAAAGGATTAAAAATAACTTCATCGGCTGAAGGTTCTTTTATTCATAAAACAATGTTTTTATGGGTAGCTATTTTAGCTATTTTCTTTTTGAAGGAGAAAATTGATCAAAAATTTCTTTTTGGTGCTTTAATTTTGTTGTTTGCTAATGCGCTTTTATTGAAAAATTTTTCCTTTGTTTTTGATAAAGGAGACTTTTTGATTTTAATAGCGACGATCTTTTGGGCGATTGAAAATATTCTTTCAAAATATTTACTTTCAAATTCAAATTTAGACGGAAAAACAGTTGCTTTTGGCAGAATGTTTTTTGGTGCTATTTTTATTTTAATTTATTTAATCTTGACTAATCAAACATCTCAAATTTTTGTTTTAAACTTAAGACAAATTATTTGGGTTTTAATAACCGGAATAATTTTATTATTTTATGTCTTAACTTGGTATTCTGGTTTGAAATTCATTCCGGTTTCGAAAGCCACTGCCATTTTGCTTTTAGGTTCGCCAATTACAACATTATTAAATTTAATTTCAGGGGCAAAAGTTTTTTCGCAAGAAATAATTTCTGCCATTTTGATTTTAGTTGGAATTGTTATAATTTTTGGAATGAAGAAAATTTTAGAAAATCTTAAATCTTTCATCTATGTCAGGGCTTAAAATCGCTGCCCTTTATAGTTTTCCTCCAGGCAGGTTTGGACTTTGTGGAATGGGCGAGGAATCATCTCATAAGATCCTTGACTTTTTAAAAGGAGAGAAGGTAAAAAATATCAAAGAAATTTTAGAAACTTTTGAAGGATCGCTTCTTTACTATAAATTGATTGCTAAAGAAAATAAAATCTCAAATTATTTTGATAAGAAGGTGGTTAAAGCTTATTGGATTGGAAATGAACTTTTGGAAAAAGTGAAAGTTTCAAAATTAAAAGAGATAGTAGCAAAAAATTTAAAAAAACCAAAATTAGCAGAAAAATTACCAGAAAATTCAAAAGCACATCATTCTTTTCATGTTTTGGTTGTAGGGCCAATGAAAAAAGATTTAATCATGACAGAAGGAATGAAAGATCTTTGTAAAATTTCTTGGGGAAAAATTTTAAAAATTGAAAAACAAAAGGAAAAAATCGCAAATTTAATAGTTGAGTATCAACCACTATTGAAAGAAAGAAAATGGTTTTTAGGAAAACCAATAAAAAGAAAAATTTTTTGGTTCAAAAGTATTTTGCCAAAAGTTAAAGTCGGCGATTTTATTTCTTTTCATTGGGATCTAGCTTTAGAAAAATTAACAAAAAAAGATTTAAAAAATTTAAAAAAGTACACTCAATTGTCAATTGAAATTGCAAATTATTTGAAAAAATGAAAAATAAACTAATGAAAAGAACAAAAGTCGCTTTTTTTTCTTTAACTTCTTGTGAAGGATGTCAGTTTTCACTTTTAGATTTAGGGGAAAAATTTTTTGATTTTTTAAGAGAAGTTGATTTGATTGATTTTTCATTAATTGAGGAGATACCTTTTCCCAAAGGAAAAGTTGAAATTGATGTTTCTTTTGTCGAGGGACTGCCAATAAGAAAAGAGGAGATAGATTTGTTAAAAAAAATCAGGGAAGAATCAAAAATTTTAGTCGCGGTAGGAAATTGCGCTTCATTAGGAGGAATTCCAGAAATGAAAAATTATCAAGGAAAGGAAAAAACAATAAGATATATTTACAAAAGATTGAATCATATTTTTAATCCAGAAATTAAAGAAGTTGATAATTTTGTCAAAGTTGATTTTTATATTCCAGGATGTCCAATTAATGGCGAGGAATTTTTAAAATATGCAAAAAATTTAATCAAAGGAAAAATTCCGAAAATTCCTCAAAAACCAGTTTGTTCAGAGTGTTCTCATCAAGGAAAAGAAACTTGCTTTTTAAGAAAAAAAGAGCCATGTTTGGGACCAATAATTTTGGCGGGCTGTGGTGCAATTTGTCCAAAAAATAATCAGCTTTGCTATGGTTGCCGAGGAATTTTGAAAAATATTAACCCAAAAGGATTTTTAGAAACATTAAAAAAATTTAAAAAACCAGAAGAAATTGAAGACAATTTAGAAATTTTCGGAATAAAAGATGATATTGAAGAAAAACTAAAACAAAAATAAATATGTCACACAATTTTGAAGCTTCTAAAAAAATTGCCATCCCACACATTCATAAAATTGAAGGTGAAGCTGGATTTTGGGCAAAAGTAACAAAGACAGGGAAAATTGAGGAATTGAAATTTCAGACTCTTTTGGGATTAAGACAAATTGAAGGAATTTTAATTGGTAGGAGATATTTTGAGGTTCCAATCATTGTTTCAAGAATTTGTGGAATTTGTCCAGTGCCTCATATTTTAGGAGCTTGCAGTGCAATAGAGAATGCTTTAAATATCAAAGTTTCAGAGCAAACTATTTTTTTGAGAAAATTGCTTTTGGCAGCAAACATTATTTATTCTCATACTTTGCATTTGTTTTTCCTTTCTCTGCCAGATTTTTTCAACATCGAAAGTGATTTTGAACTTTTAAAAAAATTTAAAAAGGAATCAAAAGCGGCATTAAGAGTTAGAGATTTAGCCTTGGAAATAGCAAAAGTTGTTGGCGGAAGAGCAGTTCATCCGATAACTCCGATAATCGGAGGTTTTACAAAATTGCCAGAAAAAGAAAAATTAAAAGAAATTTTAGAAAAAATTCCTCGGGCAATTGAAGATGCAGATTTTCTGATTAAAACATTTAAAAAAATTGAATATCCAGAGTTTGAAAGAGAAACACTCTTTGTTTCAATTTACAATGGTAAGGACTATCCATTTTATTTTGAAAAAATTATTAAAATTGGGGAAGAAAAATTCACTTACTCTGATTTTTATTCTGTTGAAATTGAAGAGGATTTAAAATCTCCACCGGTAAAGAAAGTAAAATTTAGAGGAAAGCCATACATGTTAGGAGCAATTGCTAGAATAAAAAATAATGGACAATTTTTGACAAAAAATTCAAGAAAAAAATTTGAAGAATTTTTAAAAGAAAAGAAAGTCAATGAGGATAAATATTTTAAAAATATTTTTCATAACCTTTTTTCTCAGGCAATTGAAGTTCTACACTTTTTAGAAGTTTGTCAAAGTTTATTGAAAGAAATTTTAAAAATGCCATTAAAAGAAGAAAAGCATAAAATTAAATTTCATCCTTCCAGTGGATTAAGTGCCCTTGAAGCTCCAAGAGGAACCCTTTTTCATTACTATGAAATAGATAAAGAAGGAAGAATTTTAAATTGTAATATCATTACCCCAACCGCTCAATTTTTAAATAACATTGAAGAAGATTTGAAAGTTCTTCTACCAAAGATTTTAAAACTAAAAAAGAAAGACCAAATTAGAAAAATTAGATCTTTAATCAGAATTTATGATCCCTGTATCTCTTGCGCCACCCATTAAAATTGATTTTCTACCGAGCTTTTATAAAATATAAAAAAACAAAAATCATTAACTATTGAGCTCCGAGCTCCATAGTTGAAAAATAAAAGGAAATTTAATCAAAATCGTGCCAAATTGAAAAAAATAACTTATAATCATTTATTAATGAGGGTTTTAAGATTATGGAAAAAGGGAACTGTCCCCGCGGGGTTAAAAGTACGAAAAAAGTTTTAATTTTATTAACAATTTTGACCTTTTCAGTGGTCTTTTTTATTTTTGAAAAACCGGTAAAGGCGGAATCGATAATTTTTAGTGATGGTTTTGAATCAAATAATTTTAACAATTGGACATTAGTCGGTTCAAACTGGCGAATTATTTCTTATACACCAGCAGCTCATAGTGGAATGAGAAGAGCTCATATTGACGGCAATCCGGATGTTGTTGATTCTTTATTATTCAAATCATTTTCTACAGTAGGGTATAGCTCTATTAAACTTAATTTTTGGGTAAAAGTAGGAAATCTTGAATCAACCGATCATATTTATGTTGAATGGTCAACTGATAATGAAAACTGGAATGTTTTAGAAGATTTTACTGATGGAAATGATCAAATTACTACTTGGACAGAAAAGATTTATTTTCTTGATGAAAGAGCTAATAATAATTCTAATCTTTCTTTTCGCTTAAGAGCAACCTTGAATGCTAGTGATGATAGTTTTGATTTGGATGATGTTATAATTTTTGGGACAGTAATTACTCAGCCACCACAGGGCCCGGTTTGTGGTAATGGAGTTTGCGAAGAAGGGGAAAACACGGAGAATTGTTCAAATGATTGTCCACCGCCACAGCAGCCACCACAGGGCCCGGTTTGTGGTAATAATATTTGTGAAGAGAATGAAAATTGTCAAAATTGTCCGCAAGATTGTCCGCCACAATTTAATCCTTCTGATATTGTAATTAATGAGTTTGTTTCTGATCCAGTTGATGGGGAAGAGGAGTGGATTGAGCTTTACAATAACACCGAAAGAGAAATTGATTTAACTAGCTGGAAAATTGAAGAGGGTTCTGGCGCCATAACCAATCTTTCAGGAAAAATTGGACCAAAAGATTTTTTTGTGGTGGGAAAAATTAAAGGGTATTTAAATAATTCCGGTGACATTATTATTTTAAAAGATCCAAGCGGTAAAATTATTGATCAGGTTGCCTATGGTGATTGGGATGATGGTAACAAAAATGACAACGCACCTGTTACTCGCGACCCCTATTCAGTGGCGAGAATTATTGATGGTTATGATACTGATAGAGACAATTTAGATTTTAAAATTTCGACTACCCCAACCAAAGGTGAATCAAACAAAATTTCAGAAGAAAAGACTTATCCCTTTGGCGTGATTTTAAACGAAATTTTACCCAATCCAAAAGGCGATGATTCAGAAAATGAATTTATTGAATTAAAAAACTTAACTGATAAAGAGATTGATTTAGAGGGTTGGAAATTAGAAGATGCAGCTGGAACAAAATTTGTTATTTCTTCTAAAAATTTTTCTTCAACAAAAATTCCTGGTAAAGGATTTTTTGTGATTTATCGAAAAGATTCAAAAATTGCCTTAAATAATTCTGGTAATGAAACTTTAAAACTTTATCAACCAAATGATAATTTAGTTGATTTACTGATTTATTCTGGCACAGTTCTTGAAGATGTTTCTTATGCTCGAGATGAAAAAAATAATTGGTCTTGGACAACTCAAATTACACCAGGTCAAGAAAATGTTATTAAAAAATTAAATCAACCACCAAAAGCTGTAATTTCAGCAAAAAATAAAGCCTTGGTTAATGAAGAAATAATTTTTGATGCTTCTGATTCTTATGATCCTGATGGTGATGCCATTAGTTATAGTTGGGATTTTGGCGATGGAACAAAAAGTCAAGAAATTTTAGTCAAACACATTTATAAAAAAGCCGGACAATATAATGTTAAACTTGAAGTTAAAGATAGTTTTGGGTTAAGCGATTTGGCAAGTTTGAAAATTGAAATTTTAGAAGGTGAGAAAATAATTTCTTTAAGTCCAGTTGAAGCAGAAATTTTAGTCACTGAATTTTTACCCAATCCAAAAGGCGCTGATGATGGAGAGTGGATTGAAATTTATAACGCTGGCGATAAAGAGATAGATTTATCTGGCTGGTTTTTAGATGATGCTGATGGTGGCAGTAAACCATACAAAATTAAAGAGGGAACAAAAATTTTACCAGGCGAGTATTTAGTTTTTTATCGAAAAGAGACAAAAATTGCTTTAAATAATAATTTTGATTCAGTAAGAATTCTTGATCCCGAAGGTAATTTATTTTTTGAAGTTTCTTATGAGAAAACAAAAGAAGGATTTTCTTATGCTCTTGATGAAAATGGAGATTGGTCTTGGACCTCGATTTTAACTCCAGGCAAGAAAAATGTTTTTAGTCAAGAAGATGAAGTTAAAACAAAATTGAAAAGTTCAGCCGAAAAAGAAGTAATTTTAGAAATTCCACTTTCAGAAATTAGAAATCAAGATCTTGGTGATTTGATTAAGGTAAAAGGAGTTGTTTCAGTTGAGCCAGGAGTTTTGGGTTCACAAATTTTTTATTTAGCTGGTTCAGGGATTCAAGTTTATTCTTATCAAAAAAATTTTCCGAATTTAAAAGTTGGTGATTATCTTGAAGTGATTGGTGAGCTAAATGAGTACAAAGGTGAATTAAGGATAAAAGTTTCTTCAAAAGAAGATATAAAAGTTTTAGAAACTAAGCCCGCACCACAACCAAAAGAAGTTAAAACTGGTGAAATTGATGAAGATTTAGAAGGAAGTTTAGTCATGATTACTGGCGAAGTGATTGAAAAACAATCAAATTATCTTTATTTAGATGATGGTTCGGGTGAAGTGAAGGTTTATTTTAAAAAGACAACCGGAATTAAAAGACCAAAATTAAAAGAGGGAGATTGGCTAAAAGTGGTTGGTATTGTCAGTCAATATAATGAAGAATATCGAATCCTACCGCGCTATCAAACTGATATCGAATTAATTAAAAAACCAATTAAAACTGATAAATTTGAAGCAGCTGGTTCTTTATCTGAAACAAAGCCTCTTTTTGGAAAAATTGATTCTTTTTCAAAATCAGAAAAAATAAAATATCTTTTTCTGACTGCTTTGACTTTATTGATTATTTTATTCAGCCTTTTTATTAAAAAAATAATAAAAATATAAGCGGGGGTTAATATCCTCTTATTTTCAAATCATATGGATTATTTTTTTCTTTCGAATTTAGTTCTTTTTCTAAAATTATTAGGATTTATTTTTTTACTTCTTTTCATTTATAATTTAATTTTACCATTTTTAAGCGGAGCACCATATCTTCCAACACCTTATAAAAAAGTTAAAAAGATGCTAGAATTGGCTAAACTTAAATCGGGAGAAAAACTTGTTGATTTAGGATGTGGCGATGGAAGAGTTTTGATTGAAGCGGCAAAATTAGGAGCTGAAGCAATTGGTTATGAAATTGATCCAATTTTAGTTTATTTTTTAAGAAAAAAAATTAAAAAACTTGGTTTAGAAGATAAAATAAAAGTTTATTGGAAAAATTTTTGGAAAGTAGATTTAAGCGAGGCAGATGTTATTGTTTTTTATGGCATTACTCATATTATGAAAAGAATGGAAAGAAAACTTTTGAAAGAATTAAAACCTGGCGCTAGGGTTTGTTGTTATATTTTTCCTTTTCCAGAATGGGAACCAGAAAAATATGAAGATGGGATTTTTCTATATAAAAAATAAATTTTAAATTTGAAAGTTATCCACAACTAAATTTTTCTTGTTTATTTTTTTTATTCCTGTATAATTAAAATTGAAAATGAAAATTGCTAAAAAAAATTTTCTTGGTTTAGAAAAAAATTTTTCTGATTTTGAAAAATCAAAAGTGGTTATTGTTCCTTTCGGTTTTGAAAGATCAACCAGTTATATTAAAGGAACAAAATTTGGACCAGAAGCAATTATTAAAGCAAGCTGGCAGGTAGAATTATTTGATGAAGAATTTGAAAAAGAAATTTTTCGTGAAATTGGCATCGCCACTTTAAAAATTAAGCCGAAAAAGAGAGTCAAAGAAGCATTAAATCAACTTTCTGAAATTGTTTTTCATCTTTATGAATTAAACAAATTACCAATAATTTTAGGTGGTGAGCATACTTTAACCATTGGTTCATTGACAGCAACCCTTAAAAAATATAAAAATTTAACCCTTCTCCAGTTTGATGCCCACGCTGATTTAAGAGATTCATATCAAAATGATAAATATAGCCACGGGTCAGTGATGAGGCGATGCTTAGAAATTTCAGAAAACTTTAATTTAGTTCAGATTGGTATTAGAAATATCAGCAATGAGGAAAAAGACGGAAAAGAATATGAATTTTTAAAAAATAATCAAGAAAGAATAAAAACTTTCTGGGCAAGAGAAATGGATTTCTGGCAAATTGAAGAAATAATTAAAAATTTAAATGAAAATATTTATTTAACTTTTGATTTAGATGTTTTTGATCCAGCTATTATGCCATCGGTTGGTACACCAGAACCAGGAGGTTTAAGTTGGTATCAAGTTTTAAAAATTTTAAAAGAAATTTGTCAAAAAAGAAAAATTGTTGGTGCTGATTTTGTTGAATTTTGTCCGATTAAAAATTTTTCTGCCCCAGATTTTTTGGTGGCAAAACTAATTTATAAATTTATTAGTTATCTTTACGCCTATGAAAGACGAACTTAAAAAATTTTTAACAAAAAAAGTAAAAGCCATTGAAGTTAAAACACCTAAAAAAATCTCTCAACTTCTATCTGAAATGAAGCGAACCGGTTTTCAAGGGAGAAAATTGGCTGAGGTAGTAGAAATTATTGAAAGAATGATTAAAGAGAAAGATTTAATGATAATTCTTGGCTATGCTGGTTCTTTATCAACAACTGGTCAGTGGAAAATTATTAATTGGCTGATTGAAAATCGTTATCTTGATGTTTTGGTGGCGACTGGAGCTAATTTATCAGAGGATATTGTTGAAGCAATGGGAAAAAGTTATTATCAGGGAAGCCATTTGGTTTCTGATGAAATTTTATTTAAACTTGGTCTTAATCGCTACTATGATGTTTATGGTCGCGAAGACGATTATTTAAAAATGACTGAATTAATTGCTGATTTTATTTTGACTCTTAATGAAAACTATAATTATTCTTCACGAGAATTTTTAGCTTTATTTGGTAATTGGCTTTGGAAAAAGGGGATAAAAAGTATTGTCGCTACTGCTGCTTATTATAAAGTGCCCGTTTTTTGTCCAGCCATTGTTGATTCTCCTTATGGTGATGCAGGATTGATTGCTAAAAGTAAAGGATTTAATTTAATTTTGGATAATATGAAAGATTATGTTGAATTTATGAGTTTGGGTGGTAAGGTGAAAAAGACAGGAGTAATTTATATTGGTGGCGGAGTACCAAAAGACTTTATTCAGCTTTTGGCAGTGACATCTGATTTACTTTTCAAAGATAAAAAGATTCCTGGAAGAAAAGGCGAAAAAAGACTCTTAACCGATGAGACATATTATCCTCACAAATACGCTGTCCAAATAACTACTGATTCTCCACAATGGGGTGGATTATCTGGGGCAACTTTAGATGAAGGCGTTTCTTGGGGTAAAGAAGTGCCAAAAAGAGAAAATTATGCTCAATGTTTTTGTGACGCAACCATTGCCCTACCAATCATTGCTCATGCTTTAGCTGAGAAAAAAATTAAAAGAAAAGGAATAACTTTTAACTTTTAACTTTTGAGTTTTGAGTTAATTTATGTACATCATTAAAGCCAACGGGCAAAAACAAGAATTTTCATTAGAAAAAGTAAAAAGAAGTTGTTTAAAAGCTGGTGCCCCATTACAGTTAGCCAATGAAATTGCCAGAAGAATTTCTCGACAAGTTAGAAATGGAATGACAACACGAGAAATCTGGCGACTGATTTTTCGCTATTTAGGAAAAGAAGCACCAATTGTTGCTTCTCGTTTTTCATTAAGAGATTCGCTTTTAAGACTTGGGCCAGAAGGATTTTTCTTTGAAAGATTAGTGGCAAAAATTTTTGAAAAGGAAGGTTATCAAGTTGAATTAGATAAGATTTTTAATGGATTTTGTGTTGAACACGAAATTGATGTTGTGGCAAAAAAAGAAAATGAGGTTTTGATGATTGAGTGTAAATTTCATAATCAATATGGAATTTATACTGGTGTCAAAGATGTTCTTTACGTTTGGGCAAGATGGCTTGATCTAAAAGAAGGAAAGACTGATTTTACTCAACCAGTGTTAGTTTCTAACACTAAATTTTCTGATGATGCGATAAAATATGCTCGATGTAAAAATTTTTTATTAATCGGTTGGTCATATCCTGAAGAAAAAAATCTTCAATATTTCATTGAAAAAAATAAACTTTATCCAATTACCGTTTTACGTCGTCTTGAAAAAAAATACGAAGAGAGACTTTTAAAAGAAGGAATTATTACCTGTCAGGATTTGTTGAAAATTGAACCAAGGAGTTTTCAAGCAAAAACAGGTCTTGATTCAAGAAAAATTTCTCTTTTACAAAATGAAGCAAATTTAATTTTAAAATAAATAAGTATTGCCTATTTTGAAAAAATTGATAAAATGAAAAGATAGTCATAAATTAATTAAATTTTATGGGAAAAAGACAAAAAATCATTATTCTCTTAGCAATTTTTGCTCTTTTTTATTTATTTTTTACCTTCCCAGTTTTTGCTCAAGATGGAACAGAGATTCAGCCAGAAGAATTAGAGGTTAAAGAACCAAAAATTTTACCCAATAGTGGCGCCTATCCGATCAAAGAATTTTTCCGAAACTTTAGGCTATTTTTTATTCGTTCGCCAGTAAAAAAAGCTGAATTAAGACTTAAATTCGCTAATGAGAAATTAATGGAGGTTAAAGAATTAGTCAAATCTGAAGAAAATAAAGAATTAGTTGAAAAAACACTTTCTAGTTATCAAGACGAATTAGAGAAATTAAAAAATGAAATTCAAAGATTAAGTAAGGAAGATAAAGAAAAATTTTTAGAAAAGTATATTAACCATGCCTTAAAACAGCAGATGGTTTTAGAAAATATTGCTTCTCAAGTTAAAGGAGAAGTTTATGAAAAAATTTTAGCCAATCGTCAAAGACACTTAGAGAGATTTAAAGAAGTGATGGAGAAAGTTGAAAATAAAGAAAGGTTAAAGGAAAAAATTAAAGAAACGATCGATGAGGTTGTGGCTGTTGCACCTTTAAGAGCAGTTAAAGTTTATGAGACAATTAGAGAAGTTGAAGAAAAAGTTCCTAAAGAAATAAAACCAGAGATTGAAGAGATAAAAAAAGAAATGGTGAGTAAAACAACAGAAGTAATCAAAGTGCTTCCTCCAGAAATTCGAGAAGCAGAAACAGCAGTCCAAATAAAAATGTTGGCCAATCCTTTAGTTGCTCAGGAGATGATTGAAAAAATAAGAGAAAAAGCACCAGACGTTTTAGTACCACCGGTTTTACCTGTTGAGATTATTCAAGAAAAAATTGCCCCACTTCCCGAAGCAAAGAAGATAGAAGTTTTAGAAAGAATGACTGGAGAGAGGATAAAGCATTTAGAGAGATTAGAAGAAGTTAAAGAAAGGTTGGAAGCATCACCTCAACCAGCGGTGGCGCCAGAAGTAATTAAAAAAGCAATTGAAAGGCAATTAGAGAGAATTGAGATGAAGGTAGAAGAAATAAAAGCTCAACCTTTGCCAACAGCCTCACCATTTCTGGAAAAAGTCAAAGAAGAATTAAAAGAGGCACCGAAAATTAGAGAAGAAATTATTAAAAGATTGCCAGAGTTTTCCAATGAATTAAAAGAGATTAAAGTCTTGCCGCCCAGGCCGGTAAAAATTCCAGAAAAAGAAACTGGTTTTTGTGGCTGGTCAACAAAAGCAACCTGCAAAACTGACAAAGATTGTATAAAAGGTGGTTGCTCAGCTCAGGTTTGCCAGGGGAAAACCGAAGAGCCCGAAATAACAACCTGCGAATGGCGGGATTGTTATAATGCCGAGGCCTATAATCTAAGATGTGGTTGTTTTGAAGGAAAATGTCAGTGGGGGAAGTAATAGAATATAGAATTTTGAATTTAGGATTTTTGATATGTCTGAAGAGCGAAGGAAAAAGATTAAGGAGAAGATTATTTCTCCCCAGGAAAAAATATTAGTCGAATTTGGCGTGGCAAAAATCTATTCTGGTTTTTGGATTTTTTTAGGATTTTTGATTTTAATCATAAGTGTTATTGTTTCACTTTCCTATATCAGTGATTTTTGGCTGGCAATCCTTTTTGGACTTGCTTTAATTTTTTATGGTTTTTATCTTCGCCTTGCCTATTTTTATTTTATAACTGACAAAAGAGCAATTTTTTATTTTCGGTTTTTTTCTACTCATTTGGTTTCTATTGATTATCAAAAGATCACCGACATCAGTGTCAGAGAAAATTTTTTAGAAAAAATATTTTTTGGTTCTGGAAATTTAGCCATTAATACTGCTGGAGGACCAAAAGAAGAAATTATTTTTTCTCATATTGATAATCCCCATTTTATAAAAAGAAAAATTGATGAAATTATAAGTAGCCAGAAACAAAATATTAAGGAAAGATTTCAGAATACTTAAATGTTTAAACTTAAAAAAGAAAAAAAATCAAAAATAGGTGTTTTTGGTGGAACCTTTAACCCACCGCACTTAGGACATTTATTGATTGCTAAAAAAGTAATAAAAAAATTTGGCTTTAAAAAACTTCTCTTGATGGTGACTGGCAAACCCGCTCTAAAGACAAAAGATTTGGCACCAATTAAAGATAGGTTAGAAATGACAAAAATTTTGGCTCAATATCATCCAAAATTTGAGGTTTCAAAAATAGAAATTGAAAGAGCTAAAAAAGGAAAAAAATCATATACGATTGAGACAATTGGGGAATTAAAAAAAAGATATAAAAATGAAGAAATTTATTGGATTATTGGCGAGGATTCTTTAAATGAAATTCTTGAGGGGAAATGGAAAGGTGGGCTAAAGATTTTTGATGAGGCAAAATTTGTTGTTATTGAAAGACCTGGTTATAAAAAGAAAATTCCTAAAAAAATTAAAGAAAAAATTGAAATTATTAAACTAAATATTCCGATTTCTAGTACTGAAATTAGAGAAAAAATTAGAAGAGGGGAGGATGTGAGTAAAATGGTACCAATTAAAATTTTAAAATATATTAAAAAGAAAAAACTTTATGAAAAAAATGATGCTAAAAAATTTTAAAATAGATGAAAAAAAAGCAAAAAGAATAATTAAGGAAAAAGTAAAGGAGATTAGAAATTATTTCAAAAGATCTGGATTTAAAAAAGGAATTATTGGTCTTTCCGGCGGTCTTGATTCCGCTGTTTCCTGTTGTTTATCTGTTTATGCTTTGGGAGAAAAAAATGTCATTGTTGTTTTAATGCCTTATGTTGGGATAACTGATTCAAAAGGAATAAATGATGCTTTAAAATTAGCAAAAAATTTAAAAATTCCAAATAAAAACATCTTAATAATTCCGATCAATAAAAGTGTTGATGCTTCCTGGCAATTGTTAAAAAAATATAAAGGTAAAGAAAAGATAAGGTTTGGTAATTTGATGGCTAGGGAAAGAATGAAAATTTTATTTGATTTATCGCAAGTTTTTAAAGCAATTGTTATTGGCACAGAAGATAGATCAGAAAAAGAATTGGGTTATTTTACTTTATGGGGAGATCAGGCATCAGGCATTGAACCAATTTTAAATTTATGGAAAACCCAGGTTTATCAGTTAGCAAAATTTTTAAAAGAGATTCCAGAAGAAATTTTAAAAAAGTCTCCTTCGCCAGGTTTATGGAAAGGACAAACAGCAGAAAAAGAACTAGGCTTTTCTTATGAAGAAGCTGATATTGTTTTATCAGCCATTAATGATTTAAAAATGAAACCAAACGAAATTATTAAAAAATTTAAAATTTCAAAAAGAAAAATCAATCTAATTTTAAATCGAGCAAAAATTGGTGAAATAAAAAAGAAGATCCCCTATATTCTCAAAAATTAAAGTGATAAAATGATTAAGGCATCAGGAGCTGTTTTTTTATTTTTTTTAAAATCCTTAAAAATCTTGAGTAAAAATTTTTATGTGGTATAATATTATATATGGAAAAAAAGATTGAAAGTTTGGTGAAAAAATTGATTAAAGAATTGAAGAAAAGAAAAATTTTTTTAGGGGTTATGGAGTCTTGTACCGGTGGTGGTTTTTCTAATGCCATTACTAATGTTGAGGGGGCTTCTGAAATTTTTAAAGGGGGGATTGTTGCTTATTCAAATGAAATAAAAATTAAATTTGGTGTTTCAAAAGATCTGATAAAAAAATATTCAGTTTATTCAAAAGAAGTTGCTTTGGCAATGGCAAAAGCAGTAAAGAGGAAATTGAATACTGATGTTGGAGTTGGAATTACCGGTTCAATTTCAAGACCCGATCCAAAAGAAATAAAATCAAAGGTTGGTGAAGTTTTTGTTGCTGTTTCTTTCAAAAACAAATCTTTAGTTAATAAATTTCTTTTTCCAAATAAGAAAAGGTCGAAAGTTAAATTAATGATAATCTTTAAAACTCTTAAAATGATATTTGAAATTTTAAAAATATGAAGAAAAAGTTAACTAAACAGGAAGCAAAAGAAAGAATTGAAAAATTAAAAAAAGAAATTGCTTATCATGATTATCTCTATTATGTTTTAGATAAACCAGAAATTTCTGATGCTGCTTATGATTCTTTAAAAAGAGAGTTAATCGAATTGGAAAAACAATTTCCTGAATTTATTACCCCCGACTCTCCAACTCAAAGAATTGGTGGTCAACCATTAGAAAAATTTGAAAAATTTAAACACAAAGTTCCTATGCTTTCATTACAGGATGCAATGGATGAAAATGAATTGAAAGATTGGGAAGAAAGAATTAAAAAACTTCTTGCTCCATCAGAAATAAAAAAATTAGATTATTTTGCCGAACTTAAAATGGATGGTTTGGCAGTGACATTAATTTATAAAAATGGCATCTTTTTTAAGGGAGCAACAAGAGGCGATGGTTTTACTGGCGAAGAAATTACTCAAAATTTAAAAACAATTAAAACGATTCCTTTAAGATTAAGAACAGAAGAGCTAGATGAAAAGACAAGAAAAAAAATTGAAAGTGGTGAAGTTGAAATAAGGGGTGAGGCATTTATGACAAAGAAAGCATTTTTAGAACTTAACGAAGAACAAAAAAAGAAAGGAGAAGATCTTTTTGCTAATCCAAGAAATGCAGCTGCGGGTTCAATTAGACAACTAGATCCAAAAATTACTGCCTCAAGAAAGCTTGATTTCTTTGCCTATCAAATTGTTACTGATTTAGGTCAAAAAACTCATCAGGAGGCGCATCAACTTTTAAAAAAGCTTGGTTTCAAAGATAATCCTCATAATCAATATTGTAAAAATATTGAAGAAGTGATTGATTTCCACAAAAAAATTACTCAAATTCGAGAAAAGCTGCCTTATGAAATTGATGGTGTGGTGGTGACAGTTAATGATAATAAAATTTTTGAGAAACTTGGTGTCGTTGGTAGGACGCCGCGCGGTTCAATTGCCTTTAAATTTCCTGGGATGGAAGCAACAACAAAAGTTAAAGAAATTGTTGTTCAGGTTGGTCGAACAGGAAAATTAACACCGGTGGCAATTCTTGAACCAGTAAAAGTTGGTGGAGTAACTGTTTCAAGAGCAACCCTTCATAATGAGGATGAAATTAAACGTCTTGATGTGAGAGTGGGGGATACGGTTATTGTTCAGCGGGCTGGCGATGTGATTCCTGACATAAAAGGGGTAATAAAAAGTTTAAGAACAGGTAAAGAGAAAAAATTTTCGATGCCTAAAAAATGTCCTGTTTGTGGATCTAAAGTTATTAAAAAAGAAGGAGAAGTTGATTATTATTGCTCAAATAAAAATTGTTTTGCCCTTCAGCGAAGGTATTTATATCACTTTGTTTCAAAAAAAGCATTCGATATTGAACATTTAGGACCAAAAATTGTTGATCAATTAATTGATGAAGGGTTAATCGAAGATGCGGCTGATATTTTTTCTTTAACCCAAGGTGATTTAGAGCCATTAGAACGATTTGCTGAAAAATCTGCGAGAAATTTAATTGAAGCAATTAATAAGGCAAAAAAAATCCCCTTGGCTAGATTTATTTATGCTTTGGGAATTCGTCATGTTGGTGAAGAGAACGCGAGATTAATCGCTCAAAAAATAATTACTAAATTGAAAAAGAAGGATAAAAAATTAAAAATAAAAGAATTTTTAAAAATCGCTAAAGGTTTCTCCCTTGAAGAATTGCAAAAAATTCCTGATATAGGGCCAGTTGTTGGTAAAAGTATTTACGATTGGTTCCATGATAAAAAAAATATAAAATTTTTAGAGAAATTAGATAAAGTTGGTATTGAAATAGAATTACCAGAGACAAAAATTTCGCCAAAATTAGAAGGAAAGACCTTTGTTTTCACTGGTGCTTTAAAATCAATGACTCGCGATGAAGCAAAAGAGAAAGTTAGACTTTTAGGTGGTGATGTGTCATCTTCAGTTTCAAAAAATACTGATTATGTTGTTGTTGGTGAAGAACCTGGATCAAAATATGAAAAAGCGAAAAAGTTAGGAGTAAAGATAATTTCAGAAAAAGAATTTCTTGAAATGATAAAATAGTGACAGTTACCCTAAAGTGAGGTTGTAAATAAATTAGATAGAAATTTATTAAGAAGAGAATGAAACCTTATCATTTATTATTAAAATTTTTTCATCAAATACCCAAAGGTTTAGTTTTAGATATTGGATCAGGGAGGGGAAGAAATAGTTTTTTCTTGGCAAAAAAAGGATTTGAGGTTGAAGCTATTGATATTGACCAACAATCTATAAACGAGATAAAAAAAACCATCCAAGAAAATAAACTTTCTATTAAGGCAAGGTGTCTTGATTTGAGGGAATTTCAATTTATGGCCAATAAATATTCTTTGATTTTAGCTATCCAATCTTTAAATTTTATCAAAAAATCTGATTTTGAAAAAATAATAGAGAAAATTAAAGATAGTTTAATAAAAGGTGGTTTTTTTATAATTTCAGCTTTTACTATTTCTGACCCTTCTTTTAAAAAATTTAAAAAGAAATCTCAGCCAATAGAAGAAAATACTTTCTATAGTAAAAAAACGCCCAATTGGTGGCATTTCTTTAAGAAAAACGAACTTAAAAAATATTTTCAATCAGGGTTTGAAATATTACATTACTCAGAAAGAATAGTAGAAGATAAAAAGCCGCTTCCTCACACTCATAGTATTGTAGAGATGGTGATAAGAAAAAAATA
>Ga0272449_1002081_pt1 | contig 19183 bp, 13 predicted proteins | sample YNPCB0241_FD_198679 | JGI IMG/M metagenome (GOLD analysis project Ga0272449, IMG submission 198679) | Hot spring sediment microbial communities from Yellowstone National Park, WY, United States - YNP-CB-024-1 | ecosystem: Environmental > Aquatic > Thermal springs > Hot (42-90C) > Sediment... | reverse complement strand
TTCGCTTCCGTTTTATCGAAAAAACGGGCGATTTACCTTTTAGCCTTTATCTCGACCCTCTCTTCTACAAACTCCCCTGCCTGGGTTGAGCCTTTTTCCTGTAGTTTTATGCCCCTTGTCATTGTTGAAGCACTGTCAATGTCTGTCTTGACCTTGTAAACCGCGCCTGCCTCCTCTGTCTGGATATTTCCAAGTTCGCTCGTGCTTGCATAGACGATGACTTGCTCTTCCCCAAAAGGCGGCGTTATAACGAGCTCGAACCTGTCTGGACCAGATGGCACTTCATACACTATCCCGCCCTGAAAATAGTTATCCTTCCTGTAAGGGTTTGGGAGTATCTGCACAAGCGTGCCATCCGCTTGTTTGTATAAGATCCTTGCATAAAAAGGCTTATTCCCCTTCAAGAATATCTTGACCTTTTCCCCTTTCTTGTATTCACCTTTTTCTGTCCACACCTTTATTTTGAGCGGTCCTGCGGGGTTATCCAGTGCCTCGTCCATCCCTTTCTTCTTCATCGCTTCTTCGTCTGGTGTCACCTCTGCCTTGATCCTGACCCTATAACAATCCCCAACCTTTGGAGGGTCGTTGTCCCATCTTCCTTCTTGCTCGATGATACGAACATCGCCCGAGGACATGGCTTCTATCATCTGTCTCAAAGACTCGAAATCTTTCGACATCCCATGCGCCCTCAAATAACTCGCTTCCGCCTCCAACTGCGACTTCAGATAGACCGAAACCTGCTCCATCGCCTTCTTCTTTGCATCGGACAAGGCTAACTCCTCGGTTTGCCTCTTCGTCCTGTCCTCGCCCATACATGCATATCCCTCTGCACTCGTTATGGTGGATTGCTTCGCAAACGCAAACTTAGACAAACACACAAGCCCAACAACGACCGCCAAAATCTTCGATCCTGTCATGGCATCCTCCCTAGAATATAAGCCCAAAGCCTTTTATCATAAGCGCCTAGCGCTTATAGACCACAGGACCAAAGGGCGTATCTTCAATCACAAACCCCCTTGCCCTTATCTCGTCCCTAAGTTTGTCTGCAAGGGCGAAATCCCCCCTTGCCCTTGCATCTTCCCTTTGTTGCAAAAGTTCTTCGACCTCGCCTTCTGCTGGCAAAAAGTCCTTTAGTTCGAAGTCAACTATTGGGATGACGCTGTCCATGGTCTTTAGCACTTCCAAAGCCTTCTTCGCCTGACCAGCGCTTAGCCTCCCTGACGCAAGCGACCCATTGAGCCTCCTTATAAATGCGAACATAGCCCCCATCGCGCCTGGCACATTCAAATCGCTATCCATCGCCTTCGTAAACCCTGCCATCGCCTGTTCACACATCGCCCCAAAATCAGGGTCATCAAAGCCACTAGTTCTTTGCAGTCTAAACACGCAAGAATCGAGCCTCCTTAGTTGCGCCCTCGCTTGCAAAAGTTTTTCCTCGGAAAAGTTCAATGGCTTGGCATAGTGCGTTGCCATCAAGAAAAACCGCACCTCCCTCGGCGAAAAGCCTTTCTTCATCAAGTCGCTCAAGGTCACCGCATTCCCCAATGACCTCGACATCTTCTTGCCCCCCACATATACAAGTTCCGTGTGAAGCCAGAACCTTGCTGGGTTCTTTCCATAACGGGCACAGCAAAGGGCAAGTTCGTTTTCGCTGTGAGGGAAAAGCAAGTCCACCCCGCTTGTGTGGATATCGAATTCATCACCAAGATAATGCGTGCTCATGACCGCACATTCCAGATGCCAGCCAGGTCTCACATTCCCCCATTCTGTCTCGTAGAATATGTTCATTGCCATCTCTTTCAAGGTTGCCCTCTTTAGCAATGTAAAATCCCTAGGGTCGTCCTTTTCATAGTCATCGAGGTCCACCGTGGCGCCTACCCTTATCTTTGACAAATCCACACCAGACATAGCGCCGTAAAGTTCGCACTTCCCTATATCGAAATACACGCTCCTAAGCCTTTCATAGGCGAACCCTTTTTCGACAAGCGTCCTCGTGAACGCAATCATCTCGTTTACATGTTCTGATGCCCTTGGATACTTCCATGCCCTTTCGACCCTCAGCAAGTCGCACGCATTCAAAAACTCCTTTTCATATTTTTCAGCAAGCGCCTTCAAACTTACCCCTTGCCTCTGAGCCTCTGCAATCATGTTGTCGTCAATGTCCGTGATATTCACAACATGGCGCACTTCAAGCCCAAGGAACTCCAGATACCTCCTTAGGCAGTCCGTTACCACGATGCGCCTCAAAAGCCCAAGCGTGGGCTCGGCATAAACTGTCGGTCCGCAAGTGTATATCCCGACCTTCCCTTCCTCTTTCGGCTCGAACTTCATCCTTGCCTTTGTATAGGTGTTATAAAGTTCAAGTTCGACCTTTTTCTTAGGGACTGCCTTTACCTGAAACAGTTCAGTGCTAAGATACCTTTCGCCCCCATCGGGGAAAATCACAACAATCACGCCTTCTTCCAGTTCCTGCGCCTTCTTCCACGCCCCCCACATCGCAGCGCCACTGCTCATCCCAACCAAAAGCCCTTCCTCCCTTGCAAGCATCCTTGCAAACTCGAAAGCCTCCTCATCAGGGCAATTGACCTTTTCATCAAGCAAGTTCTTCTGAAATATGCCAGGGCGATATGCCTCTTTCAGGTTCTTTAGCCCTTGAATCTTGTGCCCAAGGAATGGCTCGACCCCGATTATCTTTATATCTTCTCGAAACTCCTTCAGCCTCTTTGCACACCCCATGAGCGTCCCAGTCGTGCCCATGCTCGCAATGAAATGCGTAATCCTTCCCCCTGTCTGTTCTATAATCTCCCTTGCAGTCCCTTCATAGTGCGCCTTTGGGTTTGCCTCGTTGTTGTACTGGTCTGGGATGAAGTATTTTTCAGGCTCTTTTCGCCTTAGCCTGTAAACAACCTCGATCGCCCCATCCGTCCCCAGTTCTTTCGGAGTCAGCAAGAACTCTGCGCCAAGCGCTCTCAATATCTTCCGCCTTTCCTCGCTCACCCCTTCGCTCATGGCAAGCAAGACCCTGTATCCCTTCACTGCCCCGACCAGTGCAAGCCCAATCCCAGTATTGCCAGATGTAGCCTCAAGAATGACCTTATCCTTTGTCAACTCCCCCTTTCTCTCCGCCTCCTCTATCATGCTCTTGGCTATTCTGTCCTTTATCGAACCCCCCGGGTTATATGCCTCGAGCTTCGCCCAAATCTCGACTCTGGGATTGGGGCATAGCCTCTTGATGCGCACAAGAGGCGTGTTTCCTATCATGTCCAGCACACCATCGCTATAAATAAGCAACTTCATGGGTGCAATAATAGCACAAAAATCGCCACCATGATCTATCGTTTGCGGGGGTTTTTATACCCTTTCGCTACGAACGATATGCCCAATGTCCTCGACAAGGTTCGGACCTGGTGCGCCGATATAGTATCCCTGAGCAAAATCAACCCCGATCGCCACTAGTTTATCCAGAATCGCTCGATTCTCGACGAACTCTGCAACCGTGTAAAGTCCAAAGCCTTTTGCTGCCATGAGCATCGAGCGCACAATGGTTTCGTCCCCAGGTTCCTGATGTATCCTTTTTATGAAACTCCCATCAATCTTTACGATGTCAATAGGCAAATTCTTCAGATACACGAACGACGAATATCCCATGCCAAAATCGTCCAGAGAGGTCTTGCCTCCATTTGCCCTGACAACGCTCAAGATTGCCTTTGCCTTGTCGAGGTCTGTAAGCAACTCTGTTTCTGTAATCTCGAAAATGAAGCATTCCAAAGGTAATCCCATGCTTTCGCACACATCCAGCACGAACTTCGCAAACTCCTCCTGACGAAGTTCCCTTGGGTTTATATTCACCGCAAAGCAGAATCTCTTGCCATCATCCATGCATCTTCTCGCGACAAAGGCGACCTGCTCGAATATAGCCTTGTCCACTTCGGTGAATAGCCCAAAGTGCGTGGCAACTTCCAAAAAGTCCGCTGGACCAAGCACCTTGCCATCCTCGGTAACAAGCCTTGCAAGTGCCTCGAAGTGGGTCACTTGCATCCTTCTAAGGTCGAGGATAGGCTGGAAGTATGGCACAATCCTCTTTTTGCGAAGCGCCTCCTCGACAAGCGCCTTTTTTTCGAGCATTGCGTGCCCTGTGACAAGACCAGCAAGTTTTTGCTCGAAGCAATGAACCTTGTTCCTGTCCTGTTTTTTAGCCCATCCCAGCGCCAGGTCAGCACACCTTAGCAACTCACTTGCGCTTACGCCATGCTCTGGGAACAAAGAGATCCCGATACTTGCGCCAAGCGCTTGCCCTGGGTAGAAGGGCGTCTCTGAAATAACTTGCCTTAGCACTTCGCCTATCTTCATCGCCTCTTCCTTGCCAGCATTCGGGACGAAACACCCATACTCGTCCCCATGAAACCTCGCAAGGCTTATCTCTACAAGCCCCATATCCGCCTTCAGCGCCTCGCAGGCATTTCTTAGTTTTTGGTCTAAGAGCATCAAGAAGCGGTCTGCCCCTGATGGACCGATGACCTGGTTCACAATCTTGAAATCGTCGAGGTCTATCAGCAACAACGCTGCCTTATTGTGTTCGGGCGCGGTTGCGACAAAGAACTCGACCCTTCTAAGGAGGCTAGTCCTATCTTGCACGACAGTAAACTCGCCTTTCCATGCATCTTCTTCACTTACCCTTTGCACTCCAAGGAAGCCCATGACCTCTCGATAGATGGAAAGTATTGGGCTTATTTGGGTGCGCACAGTTATATCGTCCTTGTATTTTCGGGAAAACTTGAGTGTTCCAACCCATGTCTTCCTCGAGTTTACAGTTGTCCACATCTCTTCGTAGAGCGCATCCTTAGCCCCTCCCACCTTCAGCGCAGATAAAGGCATCCCCACCACATCCTTTTCGTCATAGTTGTAAACCTCTGTGAACCGCCTGTTCACGAACCTGAAAAGCCCGTGTTTGTCAAGCACGAATATGATGTCGTTCGCAGAATCTATGGCTTCTTTCAAGGACGCCAACTGTTCCATCATAGCTTTGTCGTCTGTGATGTCAGCACAGGTGCCAACAAGCCCATGGACATCATCGAACCTGCACATCTCTCGAACCCATCGAACCCCACCATCCTTCATTACGAGTCGGTGCTCGAATGTGTTGGCAGTGCGTGATTTGATAGCGGATTCTAGCCACGCTGTGACCTTTGCCCTGTCGTCAGGGTGAACTGCTTGCATAAAACTATCAAGAGTTGGTTTCTCTTCATTTACATCAAGCCCACACAGGTGGAACATCTCTAAAGACAACCACATGTTTCTTGTGTTGGGGTCGAGCAACCACGACCCAACCTTTCCAATATTTTGGGACAGGTTCAGAAGGTAAAGGAGCCTTGACATCTCTTCTTTCCCTGCTTCTAATGTTTTCACCATTCTTTGAAATGAAGCCTCTAAAGAGTCAATCTCATCGCCCGCAAGTAGTTTCCGTGAGATAGTTGCTTCGCCACTGAGCGCGGACGCTTTAATCTCAAGATTTGAAAGCCTTTTAGCAACTCGGAGGTAAAAACCCACAAAAAATGCGCAGAGCGAAAGAAACACTACCAACAAAAAGGTAGCGAAAAGGGGCTCGTTGCCTTTTGCAACATTGAAGAGCCCTGAAAAATAGGCGAAAAGGGTGCATGGCAACAAGACGAGGAAGAGCATTGCTAAAAGGCCCTGCAAAACCAACGGGGTTTGACGGCACAAAGAAGATGAATGCATAGAGTCTCCCAAAGACACACTTACTTAATCGGCACAAAAGGAAAAAAACTTTAGAGGCAAATGAAAATTTTGTCCGTTTTTGGGTCATTTGTGTCATTATGATATACAGTGTTACATATCGATACAATAAAACCTAAACAAAGCTTGCTTTGCTGGGCGTTCTAAGAAGTTATCTCGAGAAACTCTGACAACTCTTTTTTGGTTAGTGCGCCTTCTCTTAGGACAACAAGTTTCCTGTCTTCTACTCGAACGACTGTAGAAGGCTTAGACAAAAGAGGTGTTTCGTCCTCGACAAAGAGGTCAACAGCGAGCACAAGGTCTTTTTCGACATCGCGAAAACTCGAAGGGGCAGGCTTACCATGGTAGTTTGCGCTGGTCGAAATGATGGGAACCCCCAAAGACTTGCAAAGTTTCAAGGCAAAGGGATGCGAATCAATCCTTATGGCTATTGTGCCATCTGGTGCCTTCAAGAAGTCTGGGCACTTGTCGCTTGCCTTGAGCACGAGTGTAAGGGCGCCTGGCCAGAAGCGCCTTGCAAGTTCGTATGCATTGCCATCTAGCCTTGCAAGGGCTTGCGCCTGCGCCATGTCACCTACAAGAACGATGAATGGCTGAGAGTCTCTTCCCTTCAGTTTCCTTACCCTTTCGCATGTCTCCTCGTTCAGGGCATTGCCCCCAAGCCCATATACAGTGGAGGTTGGATATATGATAACACCCCCCTTGCCCACGACATCGCAAGCCTTTCTAAGTGCGTTATGTCGCACCCTCAGTCGTGAGCCTATCCCTAACAATCTGGCAATCGCCTTTTCGCTATCCGAAAAGGATCGAAAGAAAAAGTCGGGTTTCAAAGCCTTGAGCGCAGAGCCAGATGTATAGCCTGTGGCAACCAGCGCCACCTTGAATCCATTTTCTTTTGCAGCGAAAAAATCGTGCAAAGAATCGCCTACTACTATCGGTTCTACAACGCAACCTGCCCACCTCTTAGCCCTTTCCATCGCTAGCCTTGTAAGCACTGTTCTATCCTCGCTGTCGGAGCCAAAGCCCCCAAACCTAAAGAATCCCAGAAGGTTTGACCGCCTTAGTTTTATATATGCGCCTCTTTCAACATTTCCAGTGCAAAGCCCTAAGACACAATCTGGTCTTTGCGAAAGCCCCTTCAAAACATCTTCGACCCCTGGCATCACCCTGTATCTTTGAGCATTCTGGATCTCTTCCTCTAGATATTCAAGGTAAAGGTCGAAAAAAATGCCTTGTTCTTCCCTAGTCGCTTCCCTTTTCAAATGCCTTTGCACCCCCCTCTTGAATATCTCGATGTCAGTGCGTCCTGTAAAGGTATCGCCCCTGAATGCATCTGGTACGCCAAAGACATCATAGAACGCCCTTGTCATAGCCCTGCGACCTGCACCACCACAGTCAACCAATGTCCCATCAATGTCGAAGAGGAAGGCGAAAATCTTTTTCATTTTTTGGGCTTCTTGGGTTTTTCAGGCTTCTTAGGTTTTTGTGAGGCTTTTGGAAAGTCCAGAAGGAATGTCGCAGCGCTTACTCGCACCACCTCTTCCGGGTCAGAAAGCATGTCCTCGAGGATGGGCACGATTTCATCGTTTCCGCACACATGGAGCGCATCAGCCACAGCAAGTCGCACCTCGAAATGTGGGTCACTAAAAAGCGAAGATGCAAGTTGAAGCGCCTTTTCGCACGAAACCCTCGATAGCGCAAGCAAAGCCTCCTTCCTTGTGTCCGCATACTTGCCTTCCTTCGCAACCCGCACAAGGAAATCCTCTTGGGCATCCTGAGCGAATGAAGCCCCTTTTATTGACGCACTTCTTATCAGTGGGCGGGCACAGTTCGATGCTATCTCGAGAAAAGGAAGGAAATCCTTGCCAAACTCCCTTGCGAGCGCTAAAAATCTTTGTGCATCCAATCCAGAAACAGCATCCTCGAACAGAACCTTTAGCGCATCCTTATCGAGTAAAAGAAATGCCCTTATGACTTCATATCTTATCTCTGGGTCCTGGTCATGCAAGAGTCCCCGAACCACAGGCAGGGCATCAGCATGATTCACCCTGCACATTGCAATAATCGCCTTCTTTCTTATTTCTGGATCTCTATCGAACACAAGATAGCGGGCAACATTTATTACTGCTTTGTCACGGATCTTCGAAAGCGCCTCAACTGCCTTGATGCGAACATCCCTTTCTGGGTCTCTCAAAGCCCTTTCGAGTATCGGGACGGATTCGCCCTGAGCAATCTCGCCTATTGCCTGCGCAGCTAGTTTCCTTATCGTGGGGTTTCCATCTCTTTGCACAAGGTCATGGAGCATCGCAAGCCCCCTAGTTCCCTTTAGTTTTGGATAAGCCACGACCCCTGCAATCCTTTTCTTGATGGTCGTTGACATGATGTCGCCCTCTATTCGCCTCTTCATCTCATCATCCGTGCTCGAGGCAATAGCCTGATATGCAAGAACCAATAGTTCTTCAGGTGTTTCATCCGAAAGAAAGACTTCAAGTTTCTTTGTTACTTCAGGATTTGGCGCAGCAATAAAAGCCTTCAAGAACCTTGCCTTATCATCCTGAGAACCATCAAGAAGTCCAAGCAGGAAAGGTAGCGCTGTGGCATCACCCTGCATCGCCAGATTTTCTGCAGAAAGGGTCTTTATTACAATGTCTTTCGATTTCAACAGACCTTTCAAGAAGGCTTGAGGCAAAAAAACCTTGTTGTCCCTAGCGAATGTAAGCGCACTAGCCACAACCGTAGGGTCCTTATCAGAGGCGAGCAGAACAAGCACCTCGATTTTGATTTCTTTCGGTATCTGCGAAAGGGCGTCGTAAAAAAACTTATCACCTTTTTTGAGCCCTTGTGCCACAATGTTAGCGGTGGGCTTTGCCCCGAACGAAAACAACGCTGGAAGTAAAGGCTTTCTAGTCTCGACACCTTCGTCCAGAAGCACCTGACTCAATGTCTGCAAAGCCTTTTCCTGTGGAAATGCCTGCAAAAGTTCCTTGAGCATACCTTCTTCGACCCTTGGGTCAAGGGAGCGCAAAAGTTTGTCGAGGTATAAAGTTGCCTCGCCCCTGTTCATGCGGGCAAGGGCTTTTGTGACTGCTATCTGGACGCCTGGATCAGGGTCTTTTAGGGCATCCTGTATGTATGGTTCGAGGTCTTGATTTACAACTTTATAGAGCGCTTGAGTGGCTATTGCCCTGACCAGCACATCTCCACTCCTTAGTCCTTTTTCGATGACAGGCCATGCGGTTCTCTGCAACTCCTCTCTCGTCTTTCCATGTGCACTAAGACACAAGGTTAGCATGAACAAGACTAAAGATAACCTTAGAACACGCATTCTATCCTCCGTCAACAAGGCACAGATACTAAACCAAATCTAAGTGGACAAGTATAAGATGTCAATGACTAAAACGAGGCTTTAGTGTCCACAGCGACAGGCTATTTGTCAAAAGTGCACAAGACCCAAACAACACAAGCGCACAGAAAGAGGATAGAATAAAAGCGGATTGCTCACGGGTTTTGTCGTGGAGCAAGTCTAACAGGACATGATGGCGATTCCTGCAAAAAACATAACCGCAGATGATGGTTTGCCTTCAGATGGCACAAAACGCCATAGACTTTTGCTTGTATTTGCTTTCTTTTGCCTTCTTTTTTCAGGCTTCCTTTTAGCCTATCGCATGGGCGGGCCAACCCCAGTGCTTACGCCAGATACGATAAACGACGAAAAGTTCATAAGGACATGTCTGAACGACGCTTGCTACTTCACGGGCATGGGCACATCATCCGAGTTGCTTATGCACGGTGCAAACTTCATCCACTTCAAGACATTCCTCAGGTTCATTGGGGTATCCGAGGACACCCTGCACATTTTCCTTGAGTTTATCTTTGCCTTCTCTGTAGCCCTGACAGGGATTGCAGGCTATCGGATAGCGAAAAGTGTCGGGGCAGGGACCTCTGCCCTTATGTTTGCATTTCTTATTTGCACCCTTGCTAAAGATTTGTCGTTTCATCCTGCCATGACATATAACCACAGGGTAATACCTTTTTTTGGCGCTCTGTTCCTGTTGCTTGCAATCAAGGCAACAAGAGAAAAATCCCTCCTCTCGCTCGTGCTTTCAGGTGTTGTCCTTGGCATAGGCACCAACATCCACATGCAGTTTTTGGCTGGATTCCCTGCAATCTTTGTTTTCGGGCTATTTGTAAGGGGCTTTGGCGCAGGGCTTCTGGGGGTGCTTGTGGCGACATTGACATCCTTCTTTACCTCGTTCGAAGCATTCCTAAGGAATTGTGCAAAGATCTTAGGCATTTTTAGTTTCTCTTTATTCGTCTCTGCGCAATCAGGCGAAAATGCTACTGGTTTTCATCTCACCAATTTCTTGCTTATTTCGTCGCTTCTCATCTTACTGGCTTATGTGCTCGTGATTCTTGTTTCAAATCGGAAGGGAGGCGCTAAGCCTGCATTCTTTGTCCCAGCGATATTTGTGTTGTTCAAGGTTCTCTTCGTTGTGCTTGCGTCCTATTTAGGGATGATCGGAGTGGACAACAAGTATTTTCTTGAGGTTCTGCCTGCGCTTGGGGTCATGGGTGGGGTGATTGTGTTTGAAATTCTGCATCTGCTTTCTGGTCGTCTTGCCTACTTTATTAGTTCATCACCCATTCCTCTCTTGCTTGCATCTTTTTTTCTCCCTTTGTTGCCCCATCCGCACTATTTTGAACTTGTTGGGTCGGATGGGCTTCCACATTTCACTTTAAAGGACATGACTTCGTTACAGGAATACTTCCAATCCCTTGGATGGAACCTACCAAAGATCATCACTTCAGTAAGGGGTCCCTCCGCACCAGACATCATTGATTTTTTTACCACCATTGACCATAACTCGAAGTCAGATGAGCCACGACCCAAAGACATGGCTGTTTTGTATATATTCAAACTCAAGAATGAGGACATCCCCGAGACCGAGTCTTTGATTGTCCTGAGCAGAGACGAATATTCCAGCCTTGTCGCCATAAAGGAGGACTCTTTGCTAAGCATCTACGACTTCGATCTGTGCCTAAAGAAACCAAAAGAAGAACAATGCAGTTACAAAAAAGTCACCTTTCAAGACATATTTCATGCCTTCCCGTCCCCTTCAAAACGGCTAAGGGGTTTACTAAAGGTTCGATTTGATGTAGATTTTATGGCGGATAAGCGCGGGAAGGTCATCTTTATGCCTAAGATGAAAGATAGATGCAATGGAAAGGTTCTTGGCATAAGAGGTGGAAGCTCGAGGATACTCGAAGATGGGCGTATGGCAATCCTGGAGCCAGGTGGGCAAGAAGAGTCTGGCAGTATCGAGTTTGGATGGGAACTTGGGAGCGAGGGGTGTTCTGCGTGGGGTTACAAGGGTGCGATGCCATTTTTTCTGGAGTTATCGGGACAGGAAGCAGATAAGGTCATCAAGATCTTCAAAAGGTTAGAGGAGATTACTGTCGATAGGTTAGAAGGAGGTTCAAATGGTTAGACTCATCGTTGTTTCAACTGCCATGGCAATCATGTTCGCGGTGTCGTGCAGAGAAAAACGCGCGGTTCAGGAGCAACAAGCGCAGATATCCCCCGAGGAAATGGTTTTGCCACCCGAGGTAGGACAGGTTGTAGAAAAAGTGATAAAGGGAGAGGAACTAAAACAAAAGATGCCTTCGGGGTGGGCAATAGAATCGGTTCAGATAAGAGGGAAAGAGATAGTGGTGACATGTACAGGACAAACAGGGGAACAAGGGGAGGTAGTGCTTGGAATAAAAACCACTCAGGCTGGAGTGGGGGGTGGAAAGTGGTTTTCCATAAAGGTCACAGGGCCAGAGGGGCTTTCAGTCGTAGGAAAAGAAATAGACAATGCATTCGAGACAAATCCATGGAAGCCCCCCAAAAGGGAAAAGCCAGTTCTTGAAGAGCCAGCGCCCCAACCAGGACCACTAGGTCCATCCCCGCAAAGCGAAAACAGCACCTTGCCCATGGAGGGCGAAAAGCCACACAGTTTTCCAAAGTCGGTGGCGTTTTCTGGTGTCGTGGTGCAGATAGCGGTTGTCACTTTTGCGCTTGTTTACGCTTTGAAAGACTAGCCTTTCAAAAGAAAAGCAATCATGACATTTGGTAGTGAATTCTGCCTTCTTGCGATTAAAATATGCGCAGGTTTTTCCTGGGGGCTACAATGCCTGAAGAGACACAAAAGGTGCAGAAGAAGAAAGAGCCCAAAGGGACTGTTTTCATAAAGCCCGAGGTATGCAAGGGCTGTTCTTACTGCATTGATTTCTGCCCGACAGACTGTTTGGAGTTTTCCAAGGACTTCAACTCAAAGGGCTATCACTACCCTATCCTTGCCAGACCTGAAGATTGCACAGGATGCGACCTTTGTGGGATGTACTGCCCTGATTTCGCAATCTTTGGCGTGAAGTTCAAGGATTATCCACAACTTCTGCAGGCTGGCACATGACGGCTGTTGATTATTGGCTCTTTATGTAAGGAGGTTCCCTTGAAGGCAGATCCAAAAGCGGTCCTAACTGGAATCCATTTTATGGATGGAGACCACGCATGTTGCGAGGGGGCTATTGCAGCAGGATGCCGCTTTGTGGCTGGCTATCCCATCACTCCCTCCACAGAGGTAGTGGAACGTTTTGCCCAGCGCATCCCAACGGTGGGTGGGGTGTTTATCCAGATGGAGGACGAGATTGCATCTTCCATCGCCATTCAGGGAGCGGTGTGGGCAGGGCTTAAGGCGATGACGGTCACGAGCGGTCCTGGCTTGTCTTTAATGATGGAGCATGTGGGTCTTGCAGCGATGCTCGAAACGCCATGCGTATTTGTGGATGTCCAGCGTGGAGGACCTTCCACAGGTCTTCCCACATTGCCGGGACAGGCGGACATGATGCAGGCAAGGTGGGGTTCTCATGGTGATTACTCGATAATAGCCCTGTCGCCGAACTCCCCACAGGAATGCTTCGATTTGATGATAAAGGCGTTCAATCTGGCTGAGATCTACAGAGTGCCTGTCTTCTTCATGATGGACGAGGTCGTGGGGCACATGACAGAAAGGGTTGTGATACCAGAGGCGTCCGAGATCGAAGTGGTTGAACGGCGATACACGACCAAGAAACCAGGCGAGTACAAGCCATACGAGTGCGAAGATGATACGCTCGTCCCACCCATGGTAAAGGCAGGTGATGGCTATCGCTTCCATATCACAGGTCTTACACATGACGAGCGTGGATACCCAGCGATGAACGCTCAAGCACAGGACAAACTTGTGCGAAGGCTAAAGGAAAAGATAGAAAGGGCAAAAGACAAACTTGTGGACATCTGCGAAAATGGTGTAGATGGTGCCGATGTGGTAGTGGTTTCTTACGGCATTACTTCGAGGGTGGCAGAGGCGGCTGTGCAGATGGCAAGGGCTAAAGGAGCGAAGATAGGGCATATAAGGCTTCGGATTGTGTGGCCTTTCCCTGAAAAGCGGATTGGGGAGATTGCTGGTAAGGTGAAGGCGTTCGTTGTGCCCGAGATGAACATGGGGCAGATGGTGTTGGAGGTCGAGCGCGTGAGTCGGGGAAGGTCAGATGTATATTGTGTCCCACACGCGGGTGGCACTGTGCACGAACCCGAACAGATTTTCGAAAAGATTATGGAGGCATTGAAATGAGTGTTCCACAGCAAGCAATAACCGAGATAGAAAACCCTGTAATGCCATTCTTGCGTCAAGAGCGTATCCCGCATATCTGGTGCCCTGGGTGCGGAATCGGAACCACGGTGAACTGCTTCGCAAGGGCACTTACGGAATCCGGGCTAGACCTTGACAAGGTGGCGATCGTTTCTGGGATCGGATGCACTGGTCGTGTTGCAGGATATTTGAGACTCGATTCATTCCACACAACGCATGGAAGACCCATCCCGTTTGCCACAGGCTTGAAACTTGCAAACCCTGAACTGAAGGTTGTTGTGTATTCAGGCGATGGTGATTTGTTTGCCATAGGTGGCAACCACTTTATCCACGCAGCAAGGCGCAACATAGACATGACGGTGATTTGCGTGAACAACCACACCTATGGCATGACAGGTGGTCAGGTTGCGCCAACGACCCCGATTGGTGCAACTCAAACCACGATGCCTTATGGGAACTTCGAAGAACCTTTCAACTTACCTTTCCTTGCAGATGCCTGCGGTGCGGTTTATGTGGCAAGGTGGACTGTTTATCATGTCCGTCAACTTGCAAGGGCGATGAAAGAGGCTTTGCTCAAAAAAGGATTTAGTTTCATCGAGGTCCTTGCCCCCTGTCCAACCCTTTTCCTAAGACGAAACAGGCTTGGAGAGGGCGTTGACGAGGTAAAATATTACAAGGAAAAAAGCGTCATCAAGAATGGCGCTGACACGAAGGAGGTAGCACTTGGCTACCACAGTGAGATAATAGTTGGCAAGTTCGTTGATAGGGAAAGACCTACATGGCTCGAGGCTATGAACAGCCATTTTTCGAAGGTTCTTGGTGATAAGTTCGTTCCATGGGGGGTGCAAAATGGGCAAGACTGAGATAAGAATCGGTGGTCTGGGTGGTCAAGGCGTTATCATGTCAGGAATGATAATAGGCAAAGCAGCGGCGATATATGAGGGAAAACATGCGACCTTGATTCAAGCTTTTGGTCCCGAGGCGAGGGGCAGTGCTTGTAGTGCTCAGGTCATTGTGTCAGACGACCCAATCGGTTATCCTTATGTAAAAAGACCCGACATACTGGTGGTCATGTCGCCCGATGCCTATTCAATCTTCGGTCCAACGCTAAAGGACGATGGGATATTGATCTATGAAGAAGATTTGGTAAAACCTGTTGGCTTGAAGCCAGGGCAAAAGGCATTTGGGATACCAGCCACAAGGTTTGCGGAAGAGATTGGGAAGAGGCTTGTTTTGAATATCGTGATGGTGGGGTTTTTCACTGGGGTTACAAAACTTATATCTTATCAGGCTGCAGAGAAGGCGGTTCTTGCTAGTGTGCCAAAAGGAACAGAAGATTTGAATCTTAGGGCATTCAAGAGAGGCTTTGGTCATGCAGTGCCCAACCTGTGAGCTGGGAAGGAGGTCTTTAATGGCAACAATGGTCGAAGGGTATCCTAAAAAGGTGTATTTGAAGGGTGGCACTTTGGTGACAATAAGACCGCTCGAACCGAAGGACGAAATAAAACTGAAGGAGTTCTTCCTTAGCCTGCCAGAGGAGGATAGGCTTTTTCTTAGGGAAGATGTAACGAAGCCCGAGGTTGTCGAGAACTTTATAAGAAACCTGAACTATGATGTTGTTTTCCCGCTGGTCGCGGAATATGAAGACAGGATTGTCGGGGACGCTACCTTACATATGTCGCCTTATGGTTGGAGCAGACATGTAGGTCAAATAAGGATGGTGGTGGCAAGGGATTTTCAGAGGAGGGGGCTTGGGGGACACTTTGTAAGACTTTTGGTTCAACATGCGATGAACATCGGGCTGGACAAGCTCGTGGCTGAGGTTGTCGAGAACCAGACTGGCGCAAGAAAGGCTTTCGAAAAACTTGGATTTGTCGTCGAGGCAAAACTGAAGGGGCATGTGAAGGACATCCATGGAATGAAGAGAGACCTCCTTATCCTCTCGAATGACTGTTCCCACATCTGGGAAAGCATGGAAAGCTCGATGCTCGATTACAACCCCTCTGCGGGTGAGTAAGGCGATTTTTCGTCACGGATGAGGTGCAGATGGATTCTCTGGAAGTGATAAAGGTCACTGAGAAGTTTAGCGCTAAGAACTATGCGCCCCTTCCTGTCGTAATCGAAAGGGCAGAGGGCGTGTGGGTTTATGATTGTGAAGGGAAAAGATACCTCGACTGCTTATCCTGTTATTCAGCGCTCAATCATGGGCATAGACACCCTCGCATCATCAAGGCGCTTTTGGAGCAGGCAAGCAAGGTTACATTGACATCTAGAGCGTTTCACAATACAGAGATGGGATATTTTCTAAAGGAACTGTGCGAGTATTCCGAGCAAGAGATGGCGCTTCCCATGAATACAGGCGCCGAGGCAGTCGAGACAGCGCTAAAGGCAGCAAGAAAATGGGGTTACGAAAAGAAAGGGATAAAGCCTTATGAGGCAGAGATAATCGCGTGTGCGAACAACTTTCACGGAAGGACAATAACCATTGTGTCTTTTTCCACTGAGCCTTTATATAAAGATGCTTTCGGTCCTTTTACGCCTGGGTTCAAGGTCATCCCTTACAATGACACAAGGGCACTTGCGAGCGCTATCACAGAAAAGACGGTCGCTTTCATAGTAGAGCCTGTGCAGGGCGAAGCAGGCGTGATTGTGCCAGACGATGGGTATCTAAAAGAGGTCAGGGAGATAACAGCAAAGAACAATGTCCTTCTGATCGCGGACGAAGTGCAAACTGGTTTTGGAAGGACTGGCAAAAGGTTTGCATGCGACCATGAAGGTGTGAAGCCTGATTTGATGGCACTTGGAAAGGCGCTTGGAGGAGGGGTTTATCCAGTGAGCGCAGTTGTCGGGCGAAAAGATGTGTTGGGGCTTTTCAGACCTGGGGAACATGGCTCTACATTCGGTGGGAACCCCCTTGCAAGTGCAGTGGCTCGTGAGGCGATAAGGGTGATTGTGGAAGAAGGGCTTGCAGAAAGGGCTTTTGAGCTGGGCAGGTACCTCCTTGAGAGTTTGAAAAAGATAAAAAGTGACAAAGTGAAAGAGATAAGGGGAAAAGGCTTGTTAGTAGGCATCGAACTTTACAAGGAGGCAGGGGGGGCAAGAAGTTATTGCGAAGCGCTTATGAAAAGGGGCGTGCTTTGCAAAGAAACGCACGAGGATGTCATAAGGATCGCCCCACCCTTGGTCATTGAAAAAGACGAAATAGATTTTGCGGTTTCCCAGATAGAGGCGGTTCTAGCATAGTAGGGCAGGGAAGGAAATCCGAAGCGGTCAGCACTTTGAATCACCACACGAAAGATGTCGGGAGGGTTTGGGGTAACAAGGTTATGGCAAGGAAATCCTTTCTATTACCGCTACCCGCGAGTTGTTGGAATCCGCAACGAACATGCGACTGTCTTCTGACCGTGCTATCGAAAAAGGATATTTGAAAGACCCGGGCGACGAGCCGTAAGCACCAAAGGTATCAAGGATTCGACCATCGAGTGTCGCTCTTATCAGGCGGTGATGAAAAGTGTCAGAAATCCACATCTCAGAAGGCTCTAGCACAAGGACTCCATACGGATAGTCGAGGGCAAAATCGCCCTGAAATGAAATCTTGGATATGAACTGCCCGTCATAGGTGAAAACCTGCAAACGCTGATTTACCGTGTCGCATACTATTACTTTGTAATCGCTTGTAACCGCGATGCAAGATGGGCTTCTGAACTGCCCATCCTTCCTTCCGTACTCTCCGAACTCTAGCAAGAAGTGACCCTCAGGGTCGAACGCCATCACCCTGTGATTCCCAGTGTCAGCGACATAAACCACCCCCCCATCGTGGGTAAGTGCTATGTCCTTAGGCTGTTTCATGGGGGAATATGACTCCGTGCCCAAGCCGAAGGCGAAAACAAAAGTCCCTCTTGTGGTGAAAACAGCAATGCGATGGTTTTCTGTATCAGCCACAAAGACCCTGGAACCTAAGACTCTTATACCGTGTGGCGCTTTTAGCGTGCCCGTACCAAAAACAGACAATGCCTCTATGCCCCCACTTTGCAATGCATAAACAAAGACACTGTTTTGAGCCTCGTCGGTCACATAAAGGCGACCATCAGCCCATGCAACGCCATAAGGGCTTATAAGGTTCTTGCCCGCTCCAGCACCAGAGCCGACAGAGAATGTATGTGAAAACACACTCCCAAAATCACATGTGCTGTCAACGCAATCCGCTGCGTAGTCCAGAAAGTGGCAATCTAGTGGAATGTTACAAGCCTTTGGTCTGCAAGTGGAAACTATCTTTATGTCATCCACAATAACGCCAGTTCCTGTATTGTTTTTCTCATCAACAGTATCAAAAGCGAATTCCAGTCGAACAAACCTTCCACTCAAAGCAGAAATGTCAATCGCAATGGGATTCCATTGCCTCATTATGAACTGCGGGGGTTTTTGCCACAAAAGGTACCTACCACTTTCCGTTCGTCCGAAGATTTTCAACACATCATGATTTGGGGTCGTCTCACAGTCCATGAACAAGAATAGACTAAGGGTTGTCTGGGCGTGCGCTGGAAGCCTGATAGCTTGTGTAGTGGCTGTGCCAGAGTTTCTTGATGAAGAATCGAACGACATTGTGAGCGGGTTGCCGTAATAGAGGCAGTTCTTCTGTGAATAACAGATACCGCTAGACAGGACCTGCCAGCCCACGCCCTCGACTGGTGGGTCAGTCACGATACCGCTTCCCCCTTGTGAAAAATCCTCAAAGAAGACATCCCTTTTGCAACAGGAACCCTCGTCCAAAGAAAAGTATGTGCACCTGTGATTAGTGCACCTGACTGTGGAACATTCGTAAGTGGTAACGCAATCCGAATCTTCGGTGCAACAGGGTTCCATTCTGCTCGGATATGCCCTGCAATACCCTTTTTCACATACATCCACAGTGCACATGTCATGGTCGTCACAATCGGGGTCAACCAAGCAAATGGGGCATGAGGCTTGATGTTCGCAAGCACCTGTGTCTTTATTGCAATAATCCAGCGTGCATTCGTCGTTATCGTCGCAAGAAAATGCGTCAACCCCCATGCAGACCCCCTCATTGCACATATCCCCAACCGTGCATGGATTCTTGTCATCGCAAAAGGCAAGGTTAGGCAAGAACTTACACCCCACAAGTGGGTCGCAAAAGTCGTCAGTGCATGGGTTTTTGTCGTCGCACTGGAGGGGTTCGCCAACGCAAGCCCCGTCTATGCAGGAATCGCTTGTAGTGCAAGGGTTTTTGTCGTCGCAACTGCCCTGAGCGGCTGAGTGCTCGCACTCCCCAAGCGAGCAAGAGTCATAAGTGCATGGGTTTTGGTCGTCACAATCAAGTAGTTCGCCTGCCACGCACCTTCCGTTCTCGCATGTGTCACCAATAGTGCAAGGGTCGCCATCATCGCAGATTTCAAGGACTTCGTAGCCATCGCCTGTCAAACTGCACTGAACAACATTCCCTTCCTCACACCATTTTTTACCAGGCACGCACTCCCACCGCACGCATCTTGAGGCAAGGCAATAAAACCCAACTGGGCAGTCAGAAGAAAAGACGCAGTTAGCTGAATCTTCAAAGCCCTCGTCCTGCATTTCTTCCAGACCCTTGCGGTTCTCCTCTAGACTTGCGTCGTCATTGAAGCCCTGGTCGTGGGGCACATCTTTTTCCATCGCATTGTCATGTTCTGTCAAAGAAAGGTCAATGTCATCGTTGACAATCTCTTTTATTTCCGCATCCAGCTCCAAAAAGCCTTCGTCCA
>Ga0272449_1002079_pt1 | contig 19187 bp, 17 predicted proteins | sample YNPCB0241_FD_198679 | JGI IMG/M metagenome (GOLD analysis project Ga0272449, IMG submission 198679) | Hot spring sediment microbial communities from Yellowstone National Park, WY, United States - YNP-CB-024-1 | ecosystem: Environmental > Aquatic > Thermal springs > Hot (42-90C) > Sediment... | reverse complement strand
GACCAAATGGGGCAGGAAAGACAACCGTCTTTAACCTCCTCACCGGGATTTATAAGCCGACCAGTGGCCAAATCCTTTTCCGCGGCGAGGAGATAACCGGTCTGCCACCGCACGAGATAACAAAGAGGGGAATGGCACGCACATTTCAGAATATCCGCTTATTTAAGGAGATGACGGTTCTGGATAATATCCGAACCGCCTATCACACCCATATCCGATATGGTCTCCTTTCCTCCTTACTTCGGACCAGAGGTTTTAAGGAGGAGGAAGAGGCGATTATGGCATACCTCACCTCCTTCTGCCAAATCTTTAAGTTAGACAGGTCTCTTCACCAGAATGTGAGAAACCTGCCTTATGGGGAGCAGAGGAAGGTTGAGATTGTTCGGGCACTTTTAGCCAAACCCCGTCTCCTTCTCTTAGATGAACCGACCTGCGGGATGAATCCCAGAGAGGTTGCGGAGTTGATGGAACTTTTGAAATTCATCAAAGAGAAATATTCTTTGACCATCCTGATGATTGAACACCGGATGCCCGTAATAATGGGGATTTGTGAACGGATTGTGGTGATGGATTTTGGTGAAGTGATTGCCGAAGGAAGCCCGGAAGAGGTTCGGAAAAACGAAAGGGTAATTTCCGCTTATCTGGGGAAGGAGTTAGAAGATGGATTTTCCCAAAACGGATAAAGGGATGGAAGATACTCTTTCAAGCGAATCTCTCTTAAAAGTCTCCGACCTTTCGGTCCATTACGGCTTGATCCATGCGGTGCAGGGTGTCTCTCTGGAGATAAGGAAAGGGGAGATTTGTTGCCTTATCGGCGCAAATGGAGCCGGGAAGTCAACCATTCTGAAGGCGATTTCCGGATTAAAGAGGGTAAGTTCCGGTCGGATCACCTTTTTGGGAGAGGAGATAACCAATCTTCCGGCTCATAAGATTATATCTCGGGGAATATCTTATGTCCCGGAAGGGAGGCGACCATTTGCCAACCTAACCGTTTATGAGAACCTCCGTCTCGGTGCCTATCTTTTGAGGGATAAGAAGGAGTTCACTTCCCGCCTGGACTGGATTTTTAAATCCTTTCCGCGCCTCCGGGAGAGATTAAATCAATTGGCGGGCACTCTTTCTGGTGGGGAGTTACAGATGCTCGCCTTAGCACGGGGACTAATCTTTCGGCCAAAACTTCTCCTCTTAGATGAACCTTCAATGGGTCTTTCTCCCATTCTTGTTGGGGAGACGTTTTCCATAATAAAAGAGATTCAGAGAAGAGGAATTTCCATTCTCCTGGTTGAGCAGAATGCCTATATGGCGCTTTCCTGTGCCAATCGGGCTTATGTCTTAGAAAATGGTAAGATTGTCCTTTCCGGGGAAGGGAAAGACCTCCTTTCCTCTCCAGCCCTTAGGTCCTGTTATCTTTAATAGAGGCAAAATTCACCAACCCATCCATACCTGATTGACAGGGAAGGAATTTTTAATATAATTAAAGAAAGGGCCCGTAGCTCAGTTGGTTAGAGCAGCTGACTCATAATCAGCGGGTCGGAGGTTCAAGTCCTCCCGGGCCCATCATTATTTGACCTATCGGATTCATAAAGCGAAAGAAAACCCAAAAAAGACCCTCTTCGTTTCCCTCTTCCTCTTTTTCCTGTTCCTCTTCTTCCTCTTCTTCTATGGGCTATTCTGGACAATCCTCGCCTTTCTTCTCCTCTTCTTTGCCCTCAATAGTTATTTTCTGCCAATAACCTATACCTTAACCGAAGATGAGATTATCGTTGATAAGGGGTTATACAAATTTAAGCGGAACTGGCAGGAATTTAAGAAGGTGATTGAGACCAGGAATGGTTTAATCCTTTCGCCTTTCGCCCATCGGACATTCTTAGATAACTTCCGTGGTCTTCATATCTTTCTCCCCGGAGAGAAGGAGGAGATTGTTAAATTCATCCGGGGGAGGTTAACCCAAAATACCAATCAAGGCTAAATTCCTTCGGAAGAGACCTCTTTCCCAACTTGATAGCATCTTTTTCCATTCCCTAACTTCAAATAAAGGTTTTTCTCTCTTCTTTTGCCTGCCCCATCTAATCATAAATCTTCAAATCTTCACAAAATAATTTTATCCTTTTCTTGCCAAAGAAGTTATCCTCATCAAATGTGTAGGCGATATCAATATGTCCCTCTTTACCGGGAACCAACCGGAGAATCAGGTCGTGGCGACCAAAGGCGAGGCATTCAAAGGTCTTCTGCTTATTCTCCCGCACTGTGAATTTAAGGTGTTCCTTGCCGATGATTCGGGGCACTCCCACCACCTCCAACCCGCGCGTGGCAAAGAGAGGCATCGGATTTTCCAGACCGAAAGGTTCAAACTTTCGTAAGAGGTTCAATAGTTCCGGGGTGATTTCGGAAAGGGAGATTTCCGCATCAATTACCAACCGCTTCTTTCGCATCTCGGAGGTGATAACCTTTTCCGCATACCTTTCTAATCCGGAAACGAGGCGGGGAAAATTTTCCGAGGTGAGGGTTAAGCCACAAGCATACTTATGTCCCCCGAAACGGAGGAGAAGAGAGGAGTTTTCTAAGAGGGCATCATAAAGAGAAAAACCCGGAATACTTCTACCCGACCCTTTCCAGAGACCATCCCTTAGGGTTAAAATGATTACCGGGCAGAAGAAGGCATCCCGCAATTTCTGGGCAACGATACCAATCACTCCTTCGTGCCAGTTTGGTTTGCCTAAAACAATTATCGGTCTTTCTTTTAGCCCTTCCTTTTCAATCATCTCCTCTGCCTCTTTGAGGATTACCTTTTCTAAGGCTTGTCTTTCCTTATTGTGCTCGTTTAACTCTTGGGCTAACCTCTTCGCTTCCTCCACCTCTTCGGTCAAAAGGAGGCGGACCGCTTTACCGGCATCACTGATCCGACCGCAGGCATTAAGCCTTGGACCTAAGATATAACCGATGTGATAACTGTTTAATGTCTCCTTTTTAATCCCGCTCACCGCACAGAGGTAATTAATTCCGAGATTTTTTGTCCGGCGCAAACGGGTAAGCCCAATCCTGGCAATTATCCGATTCTCACCGGTCAAAGGGACAATATCACAGATTGTGCCTAAGGCGACCAGATCCAGATTCTCCAGGAGGGGAGTTTTATCATAACCAAATTGGGATAAGAAAGCCCAGATCACCTTGAAGGCAACACCGCAACCGGAAAGGAAATCTTCTTCCCCCATCCCTTTCCGCTTGGGATTGACCAGGGCATAAGAAGGCGGTAGTTTCTCTCTCCCCTTTTCCCATCGTGGCTGGTGGTGGTCACAGACAATCACATCAATCCCCAATCTCTTCGCCAAAGAGAGGGAGGAGAAATCGGTTGTCCCACAATCAACCGCAATGATTAGTGAGAAACCGTGGGAGCGAGCAAAAAGGAGACCAGTGGTTGATAACCCGTAACCTTCCTTCTCTCGGGAAGGGAGGTAGAAGGAAACGGAAGGGTAAATCTTTCTTAATATCCTGACCAGAAGCGCAGTGCCGGTGATACCGTCAACATCATAATCGCCGTAGACCAGAATCTTCTCCCTTTTATCTATTGCCTCCTTTATCCGAAGAATTGCCCGCTCACAATCGGGCAAAAGGAGGGGATTTTTTAAGTGAGATAGTTTTGGTTCCAAGAATTCCTCAATCCGTTCCTTTTTAGTCAGTCCCCGGTTGTAAAGAATGGCAAGGAGAGAAGGGGGAAGATTGGTCTCCTGGCGCAAACGACCAATTACTTCCGAGTCAAGGACGTTTGGGAATATCCACTCCCTTTCCATCAAAAATGATAGGGAAAAGGAAAAAGAAGTCAATCTTCCTTTGAAATCTCAGCCGAAAGCCAACCGGTCTTGTTGACAATAGGTTTACTTTCTTTATAATTGAAACTTAAAATGGAAGATATCATCAAAGAGATAAAAGTTGCGGAAGAGAAAGCGAAGGAGATTGTGGAAGCGGCAAAAAGAGAAGGGGAAGAAAAATTATTTAAATTGAAGGAGAAAAAAGAGGCATTAAAGGAAGAAGTGAAAAGAGAATTAGAAAAGGAGCGAAAAGAGGAAGAAGAGAAAATGAGAAAGGAAATCGAAGAGGAGATGAACCGATTAACCCGAGAGACGGAGGAGAAGATTGAAAGGATTAGAAGAAAAGTGGAGGAAAAGAGAGAGGAGTTGGTGGCAAAAATCATCCAGCGAATAGAAGAGAGATGGCGGTCGCCAAAGTAAATAAGATTCTTTTAGTCTGTCATAATTCCGAAAAGGAGGAACTCCTCTCTTCCCTCCAAAGAGCCGGGATTGTCCATATCACAAAGATTAAAGAGAGAGGGGAAGAGGAAAAGCCCCTCTGGGAATTGATCCAGTCCGCCGAAGAGGCGATTAGTTTTTTGGAAAGGGCAATGCCCAAAGGGAAAAAGGGAATGACCGAAGGAAAGGTGGAGATCAGGGGAGAGGAATTTTTCCCCAGGGAGGATATCCCTTCTCTGATTGAAGAGGTGAAATCCTGGCGGGAGAGAATGAATTTCTGGTTGGAGAGGGAAAAGGAGATAGAAAATGAGTTGGCTCTCTTGCTTCCCTTTGCCTCGCTTCCCCATCCGCTTGAAGACCTCTATTCCTTAGAAAAAATGGAGATTCTCCTCGGTTACTTTCCAAATGAAAGGTCCTTTGCCGGGACAGTTGCCACCGCCGAAGAGAAGGGGATTCTGATTCAGGAGATAAGCCGAGAAGGAGATAAGGTCTTCTCCCTGGTCCTTTTCTTAAAAGAAACCGGCAAAGAAATTAAAGACCACCTCCTTGCCCAAAATTTTCGAATCATTGACCTGAAAAGATATTCGGGAACGGTCAAAGAGAATATCGCTAAATTGAATGAAGAGAAAAATTCCCTTGCGGGAAAAAAGAGGGAATTGACCGAAAAGGTTAAGGATTTCCATTCTTTCTTGCCTCGGCTTAAAATCGGGAGGGATTATTACCAGAATGTTAAAATTCGAAAAGAGGTGGAAAATTACCTTCGGAAAACGGAGAGCGCTATAATTATTGAAGGTTGGGTAAAGGAAAGGGAGAAGAAAGAGTTGGAGAATTTGGTGGCGCGCTTTGAGACCGCAACCTTACTTTTCGTCTCCCCGGAACCGGGGGAAGAACCACCGGTTGCCTTAGAGAATAAGAAGGCGTTCCAGCCCTTTGAGATGGTCGTTAATCTCTATGGGATGCCTTCTTACCAGGAGATTGACCCAACCCCTTATCTTACGCCCTTCTTTATTATTTTCTTTGCTCTCTGCCTTTCCGATGCCGCCTATGGGATTATTATCTTCCTTCTTTCCCTCCTTTTAATCCGTCGCTTTAGGAAGGCGAAGAATTTCCTTACCCTCTTAGCGGTTTGCGGTGTTGCCACCATTTTCGCCGGGGCGATAACCAATAGTTGGTTCGGAGATATATTAGAGAGGATTGGCATCCCCTCCTTAAAAAACTTTAAGGACCGGCTGGTTCTCTTCGACCCATTTCAGAATCCTTTAATCTTCTTTTATCTCTCATTAGGGCTTGGGTTTATTCATCTGAACTACGGCTTGCTCTTAGAGATTTACGATTCCTTTCGGATTAAAAATCCTTTGCCGGCACTTTTCAACGAATTCTTGTGGCTCATCTTATTGAATTCCCTCGTTGCCTATCTCCTCGGGGCAAAAAATCCAATCTTTCTCTTTCTCATATCAGTTTCCGCTTCGGGCTTAATCACCCTCTCCCGTTTCCTTTCCCAGCACCTTAAAAGGCATATCCTCTTTTTCCTCACCATAACTTCCCTTCTTCTCTTTCTGGGCTTTCGTTTCCGCTTTCTCCCACCACCTTTCCAATATGGAAAACATCTCTTCTTTGTTTTTTTCCTCGCCAATCTCCTCTTTTCTCTCTTAGACAACCTGAGAGAAAAACGTTTGGGTATTAAAAACTTATTTCTCTATTTACTCAGTAGCCTTTCCTTTCTTCTTTATCTCTTCCATTTAGTTTCTATCCTTCCTTTTCTCATTCTGGGCATTTTCGCCATCTTCTCTTCTCGGATAAATCGTGCCCTCGGGAAGAGATTGATTTGGGGTGCTTATAACCTTTACGGCGGGACATCATTTTTAGGTATCATCCTCTCTTATATCCGTTTGATGGCATTAGGGATGATGACCGCGGGTATTGGGATGGCAGTGAATAGCATCGCCTGGCTGGTGAAGGGGATACCGGGATTAGGTATCATCTTAGCGGTTATCGTCTTTTTGCTTGGTCATACCTATAATCTGGCGGTGAGTATCTTAGGGGCTTTTGTTCATACCTTACGGTTAAATTATGTTGAATTCTTTCCCCGCTTTTTCACCGGCGGGGGAGAAAGGTTTACACCTTTTCGTTTGGAGACGAAGTATGTTGAAATCAAATAAGAATTTTCCCCAACTGCTTGGGGAAGTTAGACGATAGGAGGGAAAATGGTTGACCCGATTGGTTTGACCTTAGGAATCTTAGGTTGTGCGGTTGCGGTCTTCCTCTCCGGGATTGGCTCCGCCCGGGGGATTTCCCTTGTTGCTTCGGTCGCGAGTGGAGTTTTAGCCGAAGCCCCGGAGAAATTTGGCAGTCTCTTCCTTTTAGTCGCCCTACCGGGAACTCAGGGATTCTACGGATTTTTGGGCGCATTTTTGGCTCTAACGAAGATGGGGATTTTTGGCACACTGAGACCGATTACCCTCTGGCAGGGTGCCCAAATCTTTGGCGCCTGCCTCCCCGTAGCGATTGCCGGTTTAGTCACAGCGATTTTACAAGGAAAGGTCTGCGCCAGTGGCGCCCAATTGGTTGCCAAACGGAGTGAAGAGGCGATGAAAGCGGTTGTCTACGGAGCAATGGTTGAAACCTATGCGGTCTTAGGACTTTTAGCCACAATCTTCCTGTTGATGGGGATTAAATTATAAATGGGAATAGAAAGGCTAACCAGAAAGATAATTGAAGAGGCAGAAAAAGAGAGGGAAAGGATAAAACGGGATTACGAAGAGAAAATCGCCGCCCTGGAGAGAGAGATTGAAGAAGAAAGAGAAAGATTGAGAAGAGAAGGGAGAGAGAAGATAAAAAGGGAGATGGAGGGAATAAGGAGAAAGGAGGTGGCAGAGAAAAGGTTGAAGGAACAAAGCCGAATCCTTATGGAACAATGGGCGCTCATCCGAAAGGTTTTGGCCGAAGTGAAGAAGGAATTCCGGACTAAGGTTATTAATTACCCGGAACTCCTCCGGAAGATAATTGAAAGGTTTGCTTCTCCCGGGGATACCATCACCTTCGCTTCCGATGACCTGCCTCTCTTCCAAAATCAATTCCCGGAGTTAAAGAAGGAGAATAGCAACCATCTCAGCGCCGGAGTGGTGATTAAAAAAGAGAAGGAAGAGATTGACTTCTCCTTAGAGAGCACCTTAGAGGCAATGAAGGAAGAGATAATCTTAGGTTTTAAGGAAGTTCTGGAAGTTGAATAACTCCTTTCCGCTGTAACTCCCGCGCCAAATAATTTTCGTTATTCTCCCGAGCAAAACGGAAGGCATTCTGAATTGAACCCAAATAGAACCGGAGAAAGATAAAGGAGAAGATTAAACTGGCATCCATCTTCTTCTCTCTCTTTAAGGAGTGATAAATGGTGTATAAAGATAAGGCATTGACCGAAAAGGCTTTTAACCCCTCCGAATAGCGACCGCTGTAGACCTCGCCCAATCCCGGAATAAAGGCAGAAAAAAGAGAAGCGAGCCACTCCTTCTTCGGTAATCTTATCTCCTTTATTCTCCCGAAGAGGGAAGTGTCACCAAAAGTAAGAGATAGTTCTTTAACCTCTTCCATTCTTTTTTCTTTTAAGAGAAGAGAGATTAGAGTAAGCCGGGCTTTCCGGTTTATCCCACTGTCTGCCATCTCCCCGAAATCATGAGCCAGTTCCCATAATATTCTTTTCCCTTTTAATTGGTCTCCATCTTTATCTCTTTTGAGATAAGATAGTGCCAATTGGTATCGGGCATAAGAAAGAGAGGGGGAAGAGAAGTTATAGAAGATAAACTTCTGATAGTGAGTAATTGCCCCTTCATAAAATGCCTTCTGGAAAATGGTGTCGGCAAAATCCAGTTCCCGTTCGGCAAAAAAGAGGAGAAGGATAGTGAGCATCCCTCCTCAGCGAAGGAGATACGTCTTTAAGTCAATCTTATAATCTCTCTCCGCTATCCTCTCTTCCACCCGGGAAATAAAACTCCTTTCTTCTTTCTGATTATAATCCGAAGCGGCGATGATTGCGCCGTAGATATTGCCGAGATGAAAGAGAGAGGTAAGAGAAAGGAATAAGTAAAATTTCGCCTTTTCCTTTTCTTTCCCGTAGTAATAGGTTATCCCGCCCAGGGTCCCGACAACCAAAAAGGAATAGAGACCATCCCCGAGTCTTCCGGAATAAACCTGTCCGGCTCCGGGGAGAAGGAGAGAGAGAAAGCCAGAAAGGATGGGGGAACGTTTTTGAGGAGACTCCCTCTCTTTTATCTTAAAGTGAGAAAGCGCCCGGTCAAAATCACCGCTGTAAAGATAGGAGAGTCCGTAAAGAAATTGGGCGGTATTTTTCAATAGGGTGTCTTTTATATAATACAATTGAGCCCGGGCGGAATCATATTTCCCTTCCGCTAAAAATAGCCGTCCCCGGCAGAACATCCTTAATTCCTTCTCCTTGATTCCTTCAATCTCTTGTCGCGCCTTAGAATAATTCCCAAGATAGGAATAGGATTCAGCAATCATAACCCGGGCGTATTCTCTCACCCGCTCGTCACTGGTCCAGAACTTTGCCTTCAAATATTCCACTCCGGCGAGATGGAATTCCCCTTCCGCAAAGAGAAAATCGGCAAAGGCTAAATCGTATTGCTCCCCGGGGAAAAGGAAACGAAAGGTATCGACCTCTATCCGCCAAATTGAAGGCAGTCTCTTCTCCATCACCCTGCTCTTTTTAAACAGGAAGTGCCTCTCGGGTGGGTCAAAAACCTTTCCCTCCTTCGCTCCGGAATAGAAATCAAAGGCATAAATTGGAGCAAAAGGGTTACACCTTTCTAAACGGTCAGCAGTCATTACTAAACCGAGAAAGAACCCCTGTTGATTTATCGCCTCCCGGGCATAACGGGAGCAGGTGGGAGAGAATTGGCAGACATTCTCTCCCTGTAAAGGCGAGATAAATTTCTTATACCCATCTAAGAGGAGATTAGCGGTAAGGGTTAAAGGATTATAAAGCCAGGTCCGACCCGCTTCGGCGGAAAGATTGCCCAGGAAAAGGATGGAAGTGAGCCAGGCAGGAGGGAAAATTTTTAGCATCGCGCATTTGTGATTAATGGGGTGACTAAACTGGCATCAGGAAGATAAAGAAGAGAGAAGGTTTTGCCCAATTTCCTTTCGCAATAATCAATTGCTTCTTGAACGGTTGCCATTCTTTTCATAAAGAGGGAGTTAATTATCTCTTCTTCAATCGGCACAACCGTTAGGACTTCAAAATTCTTGACCAGTTCCGCTAACTTAGCGGATTTGTGGGCACCGAGGACGAAGTTCTTCTCAATTTCGGAAATCACCTCTGCCGGGGTTTTCCCTTTCTTCATCACGCGGATGAATTCATCATCGCCCACCCCTTTCCGGCAGGGGGAGACGAGGATTATTATACCGCCCTCCCTTGCCCCCAATTTGGCATTTTCCAGTGCCTTCTGGGATTGATAAAGGTCGCAATCATAAGGTTCGCGCACAACCGCCAGGACGCAATCAAAGGGTTTTTCAATCGGCAGACAAAATATCTCCTTCGCCTTTTCCACTCCGGAGTAAAATGACCTTTTCAATTCCCCAAAGGTGAGATGACGTAACTCCTTCTTCTGGTCAATGACCAGTTGGATGGAAAAGACGGGTCGGGGAACCATTTCCGCCACCTCCTCCATATCAATTGAGACCGGATTATCGGTTAAATTTAAGGTCTTCGCCTTAGGGGAAAGGGATAGTTTATGATTAAAGGTTATCGTCTGGTAGCCAGCGATGCCGGGAAGGAATGTCTTCCGACCACCGGTAAAGCCAGCAAAATAATGGGGCTCAATCGAATTAATCACAATAATCTTCTTAAACCTAAGAAGTGCCTCATTGAAATAAACGGGTGTGCCAAATGAGGTCTTGCCAATAAACCTTAACGTCTGATTATCCTTAGCGTTGTGGCAGATTATCCTCTCCTTCCACTCCGGGTAAAACCGCCCAAATATTTTAATAAATTCGTCTTCATTTGGGAAACGATGAGAACCGAGAGCAACTAAAAAGAAGAGGTCTTTCTTTCTAATCTCGGGCTCAAGAAAAGAGAGGACCGTTTCCGTCGGGGTCGGACGGGTGTAGTCGTTGGTGATAATGAGGCAGGATTGGGTATCGGAAAGAAAATCTTTCACCGCCCCCCTTAAATCATTTATCGCCGGGGTTAAATCTTCATAAATCAGGTGCGAATTTCCCGAAAGGGTCTTAAGGATGATTTTATCCGATAATTTTATCCTCTCGGTTTGCTCTCCATATTTAATCGCCAGTTCCATAGGTTATTATCGGAAAAATTACTCGTCTGTCAAGGGAAATTGTCTCTTGATCGTTCCTAATTTTCTTCTATAATTGAGGGTGATTTTTCTCTCACTTTTCTTATTTCTTGCCGATGAGTTTTTTTCGGAGAGTGCTTACCCTTTTTCCGCCGCGGCGGAAAAACAATCCTCCGCCCTTTTTCGCCTTCTTACCGATTACCAGTCGTTCCCCTCTTCGGGTAAATTGGGGATAGCGGGGCTTTTCTCCCTGAGAGCCAGAATGAAACGTCTGGGTTTTGGTTATTCTTACTACTTCAAAGCGAGTGAGAGTTCACCGATGGGGTTTTTCCATCTCTTTCTCTCTTGTCCAGTATTAGAGAAGCCGGAGATAATCCTTTCGGCGCGCTACGGTCTTTCGACCAAACGAATCCTCTTTTACCCCCAGAACCCCTACCAGACTTACAAGATAACCGCCGCGCATTCCTCGGGACTTTATACTACCTTTGCCCCCTTCGGAAGAAAGATTAAGCCCTATCTCCTCACCGGTCTCTCCTTAACTTATCTCAGGGGTGAATTCATTGAGGACATATTCCAGAGGAAGAGAAGGGAATCCAATATTTATCTCCGACCGAAAATCAGGTTCGGGATGGAGATCCTTTTCTTCAATTTTGAAATTGGGCGAAAGGAGGTGAGTTTCGCCTTTTCTTACCGATGAAAGGGTTTCTCTTTTTTATTTTCTTGCCCACACTCTTGACCTTTGGTTTTGGTCCCGGGGAGACAGGTTATAACTTCTTGAAGTTAGGGATTGGGGCTCGACCAGTGGCGATGGGTAGTGCCTTCACCGCTGTTTCGGATGATGCCAACGCCATATTCTGGAATCCAGGTGGGATTGCTCTCTTCCCGGATTTTTCCCTTACCTTAATGGTTATGAACCTTTTCACAGATGTCACCTATGGTGCCTTGGGGACAAAGGTTCCGATTGGCCGGAGATTGGGTTTGGGTATGGGGGGTGGTTTTCTTTCGGCTAAGGACACAAGAAGGGATGAATTGGGCGAGGAGGCTGGAGAATATTATTTTAATAACTTTCTTTTTACCACCTCCTTCGCCTGCTCTCCTTTCCGGAACTTCGCTACGGGTTTTGCCCTAAAAGGGGTGGGCGCCCGTCTTGATACCTTTTCTTCTTATTCCTTGGCTCTGGATTGGGGAACAATCTATTCGCCTTACAGAAACCTCTTCTTAGGTGCCTGCCTTTTCAATCTTGGCACACCCCAGAAGTTTATTTCCGAGAGCGATTTGCTTCCTGTAACCCTCAGGTTCGGTTCTTGCTACAAAATTCCAATCTTTTGGCACCAATTGCTCTTAGCGACTGACCTCCGGATTCCGATCGACTCTAAGGTCATTTTATCCCTTGGTGGGGAATTGACCTTAAAGAATATACCCCAGAAGGATGAATTCTTCTCCCTCCGAGCGGGTTATGAGACTGGCTACCATTTAGGAACCTGGAAGGGATTCTCTTTTGGGATTGGTTATGGGAAGAGAATTGCTCCCCGTTTCTATCTCGTTCTTGACGCCGCCCATTTTGATTACGGCTATGTCGGGGCTTCGGAAAGGGTTTCAATCTCTCTCCAGTTCAAATGAAAGATAGGTATTGAAGAAATTTAAAAATCGGTTATAATACTAATTAAACATGAGACGGAGGATTTTATGAGGAAAAAAACCTTTTTCTCTTTTATTTTCTTAATCGGTTCTCTTTTGGCCCAAAGGGTTGAGAGAACGATTTTTTTGCCGGATACCTTTTCCGGGGTTCTCTTTCCCCAGAGTGTGGCTTTTAATCCGACCGGAAATCAAGTGTATGTGGCGGGCGAAAAAGGTGGAATCCTTTTAATCATCAGTCCTCTCAATCACGAAAAGGTTGGGAAGATTGCCATCGGTGGAAATATTACTGCCCTCCTCTATAATCATCTGAATAATAAGCTCTACGGCACTTCCGCCGGTGTGACAAACTTCCTTTTTGTCGTTGACTGCGCTACCAATCGGCTCGATACCCTAATCCCGGTTGGTCAGGAGCCTGTCGCCCTGGCTCTTAATGCCACCAATAATAAGATTTATTGTGCCAATCGCGGTTCTAATACGGTAACAATCATCAACGGTGCGACAAACCAGACGATTGCGACCGTCTCGGTTGGCAATTCCCCAACTGCTCTTCTCTGGAATCCCCATCGGAATCGGGTGTATTGCGCCAATCGCTATTCCAATACGATTACGGTGATTGATGGGGTGACAAATATTGTGCGGGGTGAGATTCAAGTTGGGAGTGGTCCCTGTGCCCTAACCTGGAATAGCACCAACAATAAAGCCTATTGTGTGAATGCCAACAGTATGACCATCACCGTGATTAATGGCGAGAATGATTCGGTAATTAATACGGTCTCAACCGGAAGTTATCCTTCCGCTATTACCTGGAATCAGACAAATAATAAATACTACTGTGCGAATCGCTGGAGTGGCACCGTTTCCATCTTTAACGGCGAAAATGACCAGTTGCTTCAGGTTTTGAATACGGGACTTTCCCCTAACTTTCTCCTCTGGCATTCCGGGAGTAATAAAGTCTTTTGCACGAATGGCAGTTCCAATACCGTTTCGGTAATCGATGGGGTGAGTAATAATCTTTTGACCAATATTCCGGTTGGGACGGAACCGGTCAACTTAATCTCGCTTTCTACCGGGGATGTTCTCTATTGTTTAAACCGAACGAGCCACGAGATTTCGGTCATCACCGGGAATGCGAATGTCGCCACTATCACTTTAGGGACAACGCCTTATTCCGGAGTCTGGAATCCCCAGAATGGCTTCCTCTATGTTTGTAATTCCGCAGCGAATTATATCTTTCTTATCAATACGGAGAACAATCAGGTCATCGGTCGGATTACGGTTGGCTGGACCCCGGTCGCCCTGGTTCTCAATCCGACAAGTAATCTTCTCTATTGCGCCAATTACAATTCCAGTGAGATAAGCGTCATCTCCTGCTTCACCAATCAGGTGGTTGCCACCATTCCGGTGGAGAAAGGTCCGATTGCCCTCACTTTTAATCCGGTAAATAATAAGATCTATTCCGCTAATCACGATAGTGGCAGTGTTTCAATCATCTCCGGTCAAAACCATCAATTGATAAAGACCTTAAAGGTTGGTCTAAATCCAACCGACCTCGTTTGGAATTCTCTGAATAATAAGGTCTATTGTGCCAATCGGAATACGAATGACATTGTGGTAATTGATGGGGTGCGGGATAGTATCATAAAGAGAATTCCGGCGGGGCAGGGACCAATAACCCTCACATTTAATCCAAGGAATAATAAGGTTTATGCGGGGAATCGGGTGAGTAACGAATTGACGATTATCAACGGGGCAACGGATACCGTAATAAGAAATATAGGGATTGCTCGGGGACCAGAAGCATCCGTCTACGATTCCATTGATAATAAAATCTATGTCGCGGGCTTTGCCGAAAATAAGGTCTCAGTGATTGGTGGTCAAAATAACCAGCGTCTCACGGATTGTGAGGTTGGGCTTAATCCCAAGGCGCTCCTCTGGAATTCTCTTTCCAATCGGATTTACTGCGCCAATTTTGGTGATGCGACGGTTTCGGTCATCAGTTGTGCCAACGACTCAGTCATCGCCACCCTTTCGGTTCGGGAGGGACCGCAGAGATTGACCTGGGCGAAAGGAATAAATCGGGTGTATGTCTCAAATACCGACGCCTCTTGTCTTACCGTCATCTTTGATGGCGTGGGGATTGAAGAAGAGAAGGTGAGGAAAGGACGCTCAATGCTAAGAGTTTCTCCCAACCCCTCTCCCTCCGAGGTTACTATCTACCCGGAAGAGGAAGGGGTTCTCCGACTCTATGACCCTCGGGGAAATCTCATCGGGGAGAAGAGAGTAAACTCCTCCCCTTTTCGTCTCCAACTGGAAAATTTCCGCCTTTCCCAGGGGGTCTACTTCCTTTCCTATGGAGAAGGAACCAAAACGAGAATTGAAAAGATTGTCTATCAAGGGAGATAACCTTTTATGATTCGCGCCGAAGATAAAGAGGATATTGAAACAATCCAGAAGTTAGCGGAGGCAAGGAAGAGGATTGAGGAGGAGGTAGAGAAGGTTATTGTTGGTCAGAAGGATGTGATTGAGAAGATTTTAATCTGCCTTCTGGCTAATGCTCATTCCCTTTTGATTGGCGTTCCGGGATTAGCGAAAACCCTTCTCGTTAATACCCTCGCTTCGGTTCTGGACCTGACCTTCAAGCGGATTCAATTTACCCCAGACCTGATGCCTTCGGATATCACCGGGACCGAGGTAGTGGAGGAGGACCGGACAACGGGTAAACGGGTCTTCCGGTTTGTCAGAGGTCCACTCTTTGCGAATATGATTCTGGCGGATGAAATAAACCGCACGCCACCAAAGACCCAGGCGGCTTTACTTCAGGCAATGCAGGAATACCGGGTGAGTGTTGGCAGCGAGACCTATCCTTTGCCTTTGCCCTTCTTTGTTCTGGCAACTCAGAATCCGATTGAGATGGAAGGGACCTATCCTTTACCCGAAGCCCAGTTAGACCGGTTTATGTTCTCAATTTATATTGACTATCCCTCCTTTGCCGAAGAGAAGGAGATTGTGAAACAGACCACCTCCGCTTATGAGCCAAAGTTGAATAAGGTCTTAAACGCCCAGGAGATTATTGAATTGCAGAAACTTCTCCGGCGGGTTCCGGTTGCGGAGGAGGTCTTAGATTATGCGGTCCGGCTGGTCTCAGCGACCCGGCCTAAAGATGCTGACTCTTTTCCCTACATAAGAGATTATGTCAGTTGGGGGTGCGGACCGCGTGCCTCCCAATACTTAATCTTAGGGGCAAAGACAAAAGCAATTCTTGATGGTCGCTATACCCCAGCAATTGACGACATCCGTGCCCTTGCCCATCCGGTTTTGAGGCATCGTCTGGTGACCAATTTCAATGCGGAGGCGGATGGGATAACACCCGATACCTTGATTGATAACCTCCTCCGTGATTTATGAGAAGAAAGGAAAAGGGACAATTTCTCCTCTGGGTCAAAGACCTGAAAGAAGGGGAGAATAATTTAGAATGGGTAGTAAAATCAGAAGCCCTTCCCGTTCCGGATATGAGGATTAAAGATGACATCCGGATAAAGATTAGGATTCAGAAAAGCGGGGATAAACTTCTCATCGCGGGGAGTGTCAACTTTACCGCGGAAATCACCTGCGCCTATTGCGGAAGGGATTTCATTAAAGATTTCCGCGAAGAGTTTAACAGTTGCTATCTGAGGGGAGACGAAAAGAGACTACCGGCTCATCTGGCTTTGGATGATGAGGAGATTGACCGGGTTTATTATGGGGGTGATTTTGTTAACCTGGAATCTTTAATTCGGGATACCATAATCCTCTCTTTACCAATTGCTCCGCAATGCGGTCGGCACTAATCATTTTAAGAAATTGAGGAGTTCTTCTTTTCTTATCTCGCGCTGTTCACCGGTTTTCATATCCTTTACACTTACCGCTCCCTTCTTTAACTCCTCTTCGCCGACGATTACGACCCAGCGAGCCTGATAAGAGTTGGCACGTTTCAATTGCCCTTTCAATCTTTCTCCCACCTCGCCAACAATCACTTTCAGCCGGGCGGAGCGGAGGGTAGTGATAATCTCTTTCCCCTTTTCAAAATCGGCGGGCGAGAGGAAGGCGATGAAGATAATTGCCGGTTCTTCCTTCTCTCCTTCGGGGAGGAGCATAAGGATTCTTTCGAGTCCTAAGGCGAATCCAATCGCCGGAGTTTTCTCCCCGCCCAGATCGGCGAAGAGGTTGTCATAACGTCCGCCCCCGCCAAAACTATTCTGGGAACCGAGCCTTTCCGAAACAAACTCAAAGACCGTCCGGGTATAGTAATCAATCCCCCGCACCAGATTTTCCGCAAGCCGATAATTTTTAATCCCCAGTTGGGGGAGATAGGAGAGAAAGGAAGCGAAGTGTTCGGAACAATCGGAGCAGAGATAGTCCTTTATCTTCGGACCGAACTGGTAAATTTTCTGACAGTTCTCATTCTTGCAGTCAAGGATTCTAAGGGGGTTTCTTAAAAGTCGCCCCTGGCAGTCCGGGCAGAGTCTTTTCTCCTCGGAGGAGAGAAATGCCTTTAATGCCTGAGAGAAGGCGGGAGAACAATTTTGACAGCCGAGAGTGTTCAGAAGAATCTGGTAATCTTTAATCCCGATTGCCGATAAGAAAGTGGTGGCTAAAAAGAGGACCTCCGCATCCGTATAAGGACCCTTCTCCCCTAAGACCTCAATCCCCAATTGGTGGTGTTGCCGAAACCTTCCCTTCTGGGGCTTTTCGTAACGGAACATCGGTCCGAGATAAAAGAGTCTCTGCGGTGGATTTAATCCCCCTTCAATTACCGCCCGAATCACTCCGGGTGTTCCTTCGGGTCGCAAAGCCAGCTCCCGACCACTTCGGTCAAAAAAGAGATACATCTCCTTCTGGACAATTTCCGTTTCCGCGCCGGTCGCTCTCAGAAATAGTTCCTTCGGTTCTAAGATTGGGGTCCTAATCTCCTGAAAACCAAAAAGGGCACAGGTCTGGCGAAATACCTCCTCCACGTAACTGGCTTTTCTCGCCTCCTCGGGCAGGAAGTCTTTTGTTCCCTTTGGTCTCTGATACTTCACCTTTTCCTTCTCCTTTGGAGGAAAACACCAAGAAAGACACCGAAAAAATTAAAAAGAAGGTCAAGAAAAGAGGCGTCCCGATTGGGGATGAATCTCTGGACCCATTCCGTAATTAAACCTAAGAGACCCCCAAAGACAATGGCGAAGAAGCCAAGGAGGGGATAGGAAAAATAACCCCAGAGGGTATAAAAGATTAAATGGGCGACCTTATCAATCGGATAGCGCTTCGTTTTGGGGGAGGAGGGGAGAGGAAGAAAAGAGAGGAAGAGGATGAGGAAGAGAATGAGAAAGGTAATCAGGACCTCTTCTTTTCTCATCCTAACGTTTAATCCGCTTTAACCGGACTAAATCTTCCCTTTCTCTTTCCGCCAATTTGAAGGTGATGAATTTGATGCTATTCGTCAGAGAAGGGATGAGGATATATTCCAAGGCATTGACGCGTCTCCTTGTTTTCGTCAATTCGCGAAGGAGAAGTTTCAAAGCCTTCTCTTCGGCGGCGAGTGAGAGAAGAAGGGGAAGGAGTTTTTTGAATCTTTCAATCCCTTCTTCCAATTCCCCGGAGGTTTGGAAGAGACCGTAGTTTCTTCCGATTTCTTTCACTTCTGCCTCCATTTCGGGCAGGAAGAGATTCAAGACCCGCCGGGATGAGGGTTTCAGGTCAACCCGAAAGGAAGGGATGAGGAAGGCGGTTTCGGAGAACAGGGGATTTTCATAGAGACTGGCGATATAAAAATGGGCTTTGGCTTCACTCAGTTTCTTTTCCAGTTCTTTCCTCTTCTCCCGCACCCTTTTTGCCAGGGAGAGGAGGTGACGCATCAATTCCTCCTCTTTATCCTTCAGGAGTTTGTGCCCTCTCTGGGCAAGGCTCAGGCGCCTTTTCCGGCGGAGGAGTTCCATCCGGGTCGCTTGAAGGGGAAAAAGCATTAAGTATTCTATAAGAAATTTCCCTTCTCGTCAATAAATAAATGCCAGCGGGAAAAGAAGTGGAAACACTTAAAGATTGCTGAACTTCCTAAAAACCTTTGCCCGGAATTTCTCCCTTAAAATTTCGGAAGCAATTGAGAGCCCTGATATTTCCCCGAAAAGGAGAGATTGACTATTTGGAGTTATCTTAAAAAATAATGCCGGAAGTTAATCCGCATATTTCTTCCCTCCGGTATCTTTTTTGATTCTTGGAAGCCTGACGGTCTCTATTAACAATACTACCTCCTTTTCCGCTTGCTCTTTTGGTTGGCAGAAGATGTTAGTGACACTAACACTTTTTCTCACCTTTCTTTTCCTCTAAGTCCTTATCTTTCAATAACTTAGAGCCTTTTTTTTCATTTTATCCCCCTTTGCTCCCTGAGCCATATACTAAGTTCTCTCAGGGGTGGGTTTCAATAGGGGTTTCACCCTTCACCCCGTTGGGGGAAATTAGCCTCTTATTAAACCGATTTTTAAGTTCTTTTCCTCTCTCTTCTTATCCTTCTCCCTCATCCTCCCTTTCTTAATTTCCTTTTCGGTCCCTTCTTTCATCTCTTAGCCCATACCTCCGGGAATCTCTCCTTCATGGAGAAAGGTGCCCCGGTTTTTCTTTTTAACGGAAAGGTGAAAGATTCTAAGAACAACTTCCCCCTTGACAAACCTTTTTTCTTAGTTATACTTATAGGTTATGGAGGAAGGAATAGTCGGGTTCGGATATTATAAAATAATAGAGAAGATAGAAGAAGGGGGGTTTGCTACCGTTTACAAAGCGCTCCACCGCGTCTTAGAACAGACGGTTGCTCTGAAAGAACTTCATCCCATCTTAACAAAGGGCTCAAAATTTAAGGAGCGGTTTTTTAAGGAGGCGGAGACTCAGGCGAAATTGAAGCATCCGAATATCGTGCTCGTTCATAATTTCTTCCAGGAGGAAGGGAGATATTATATTGTGATGGAATATGTTGAAGGGATGGTTCTTC
>Ga0272449_1002075_pt1 | contig 19212 bp, 10 predicted proteins | sample YNPCB0241_FD_198679 | JGI IMG/M metagenome (GOLD analysis project Ga0272449, IMG submission 198679) | Hot spring sediment microbial communities from Yellowstone National Park, WY, United States - YNP-CB-024-1 | ecosystem: Environmental > Aquatic > Thermal springs > Hot (42-90C) > Sediment... | reverse complement strand
TCCGGGGTCAGAAGCGCCGAGACTCGCTCAAGCGCCGGCTGGGCCTGCGCCGGATCGCGAAAGTCAATCTGCTGCGCCCAGCTTGCCATGGCTTGCCCGCTTCTTCACGCCGATTATAGCCCGCGAGCAAGCCGCTCCCGGCCGCCCGGTTCGCGCTCAGATGTCGTAGTAGAGCTCGAACTCGTAAGGATGCGGCCGCAGCCGGACGGCTTCGGCCTCGTGCTTGCGCTTGTATTCAATGTAAGTCTCGAGCAGTTCTTCGGTGAAGACTTCGCCCTTGAGCAGGAAGGCGTGATCTTGTTCCAGGCAATCCAGCGCTTCGTCCAGCGAGGCTGGCATGGAAGGCACGCCCCGCAACTCCTCGGGCGAAAGATCGTAAATGTCCTTGTCCAGCGGCTGACCGGGATCTATCTTGTTGAGCACCCCGTCCAGCCCGGCCATCAGCATGGCCGCGAATGCCAGATAGGGATTGCAGGAAGGATCCGGGGGGCGAAATTCGATCCGTTTGGATTTGGGATTGGGCGAATACATGGGGATGCGGATCGCTGCCGACCGGTTACGGCGCGAGTAGGCCAGATTCACCGGCGCTTCGTAGCCCGGCACCAGACGCTTATAACTGTTCGTAGTGGGCGCGATGATGGCCGAGAGCGCGCGTGCGTGCGCCAGCAGGCCGCCGATGTACCACAGCGCGATCTGGCTCAAGCCCGCGTAGCCGTCGCCCGCAAAGAGGGGCTGCCCGTTCTTCCACAGGCTCTGGTGGGTGTGCATGCCGCTGCCGTTGTCGCCAAAGATCGGCTTGGGCATGAACGTCACCGTCTTGCCGTACTGGTGGGCTACGTTGCGGACGACATACTTGTACTTCATCATGTTGTCGGCGCTGCGCAGCAGGGTGTCGTAGCGCAGGTCAATTTCGGCCTGTCCGCCCGTGGCCACCTCGTGGTGATGGCATTCCACGTCGAGCCCGATCTTTTTCATGGTCTGCACCATTTCGCTGCGCAGGTCCTGATAGTGATCGGTGGGCGGCACCGGGAAATAGCCTTCCTTGTACCGCGGCCGGTAGCCCAGGTTGTCTCTCCTTCTTCCGCTGTTCCAGCGCCCTTCTTCGGCGTCAATGTAGTAGAAGCCCGAATGCTGGTTCTGATCAAAAGAGATGTTATCGAAAATGAAAAATTCGGCTTCCGCCCCCATGTAGCACGTGTCGGCGACACCGGTATTCAGAAGATACGTCTCCGCCTTGCGAGCGATCCAGCGCGGATCCCGCTCATAGTGCTGCCGCGTGATGGGATCAATTACATCACACAGCATCACCAGCGTGGGCGTCTCGGCGAACGGATCCATAAAGGCCGTGGACGGATCGGGGATAAGCAGCATATCGCTCTCGCTGATCGCCGCCCAGGCGCGGATGCTGGAGCCGTCGAAGCCGAACCCTTCTTCGAAGGATGCCTCGGACAGTTCCTCGATCGGGTAGGAAACGTGGTGCCAGATGCCCGGGATATCGCAAAACCGCAGGTCCACCTGGCGTGCCTGATTCGCGTGTGCAAACTCAAGTACCTCTTTCGGCGTCATCTTGCCTCCGATTTGGTTTCTGTCTTTCGGGCGGGAACGTCGCAGCGGAACTTTTTACTAGAATAACCCATGGCGAACCGCTTCGCAACCCCATGGAGCAATTCGAGCTGCCGCTTGAGCCGGAGCGTCGCATCTTTACCGTCAGCGAGCTGAACGCCGCGTTGCGCGCCTTGCTGGAGCGCGAATTTCAGGACATCTGGGTGCTGGGCGAGATCTCCGGCGTGCGCACGGCGGCCAGCGGCCACCTCTACTTCACGCTGAAGGACGACAGCTCCGTCCTGCGCTGCGTGATCTTCCGCTCCACGCTCCGCTACCTGCGCTTCAAACCTGAGGACGGCATCGCGGTGCTCGCCCGCGGACGCCTGGATCTCTGGGAGGCTCGCGGCGAGTACCAGTTGCTCGTGGAATATCTCGAACCGCAAGGCCTCGGCGCCCTTCAGGTCGCTTTCGAGCAACTGAAAAAGAAACTGGCGGCCGAAGGCCTCTTCGATCCGGCCCGCAAGCGCCCGCTGCCGCGCATTCCCAGGCGAATCGGCATCGTCACGTCTCCCTCCGGCGCCGTGATCTGCGATATGTTGAACATCCTCGAACGTCGCTTCCCTGGCCTGCATATCCGCATCTATCCCGCCCTCGTGCAGGGCGAAGGCTCCGTGGAGGACGTTTGCGAGGGCCTGGAGTACTTCAGCCGCACGGGCTGGGCTGACGTGGTCGTTGTCGCGCGCGGCGGCGGATCGCTTGAAGACCTGTGGACCTTCAACGAGGAGGCGGTGGCGCGCGCCATTGCGGCCTGCTCCGTGCCCGTGGTCTCGGCCGTGGGCCACGAGACCGACTTCACCATCGCCGACTTCGTGGCGGACCTGCGCGCCCCTACGCCTTCGGCCGCAGCGGAAATCCTCACGCCCACGCTGGAACAGATCCTCGAGCAGATTGCGGGCCTCGTGGGAAAGATGACTCAGGCTGTGCGGTTCCGGCTGGCCCAAGCCGCGCGTGCTCTCGACCAGCTGGGTTTGCCGCGCGTGATGTCCCTGCTTCAGCGGCGATTGGGACGCGCCGCGCAGTACGTGGACGAGCTCGACTTTCGCGCGCGGGAACGCATGCGCGCCGTGCTGGAAAACCGCCGTCGCCGGCTTGCCGAGCTGGAAATGCGCCTGAGACAACGCGATCTCACTTCGCGGTTTCTGGAATACCGGCGTCGCCTGGAGGCGGCCACGGCCGCCGGCGACGCCCGGATGCGCGAGCGGCTTGCACAGGCTCGGGCGCGATTCGATGCCCTTGCCGGCCAACTGGCCCAGCTCAGCCCGTTGCGCGTGCTGGAGCGCGGTTACGCCATCGTGCAGGACGAGGCAGGGCATGTCATCAAGTCAGCCCGCGAAGCTCCGCCGCCGACCACCCTGCGAGTCCGCCTGGCGCGCGGCGCTCTTCGCGTGGGCGTGCTCGAAGCTTCGGAGTCCTGAGCGATCCGTGTCACACGGGCGGCGGGCCGAACCAGGGCGCCGGCAGGTCCTCCAGATCTGCAAGGTACAGTTGGGGATAACCGCTGCGGTCGCTGACGAACGCCAGCGCCCGTCCGTCGGGGGTGAAGGCGGGACGCGGCTGGGTCCAAAGCGCTTGCTCCTCTTCGTCATGCCGGCGCTGGGATTCGTGCTCGTCCGGTTCGCCCGAGTCCGCGGTCTCGCTCTGATTGCTTGACCCCGGCAAACATACCGACTGTCGCACGCCAGTCAGAGCGTCCACCAGAAAGATCCCTTGGTCCGGCGAATCCGTGTCGCAGGCCACCAGCGTGCCGGCGCTGTTGGAAGCGGGATGCCAGGCACTGAAGCCGGCGAGTTGCTGGACGCGTCGGCTTTCCCAGTCCATGCGGCACAAAGCCTGCGGCCGCATGGCGAAGACCAGATCGCCCGTGTTTCCCAGAAACGTTTCATGCAGTATTTGTTCGGACGGCCCCTCCGCGTAGAGGCACTCCAGGCCTGCTCCATCGCGGCGCATGCGATGCATCCGCGGCGTGCCCGCGAACGAAAGCTCGAGCCACTCGTGCTCGAGGGGGTGAAACTCCAGCGCGACCACGCGCCGCGGCAGGGCCAGGAAATCCCAGCGCGTGCCGTCGGTGCGACCGATGACCAGCCCGTACTGCCTGCCTTGTCGGGCGGGCGCCGCCAGCCAGTCCCCGGCCAGAGCGCAGGGACCCAGCCAGGCTTGCCCCAGCGAGAGCACGCAGCTTTCCTCGAGCGTGGAACGGCGCACCATCCAGATCGAGCCGCCTCGCACGAAAAAGACTTTGTCGCCGCCGTGGTGGACGACGGCCGTAAACGGGCGCACAGGCGCCCCTTCGGTCAGCTTGCGGATCGAGCCGTCTTCGAGACAGAGCTCGAACAATTGCGGCGCGCCGTCCCGATCGGAAACGAAGATCAGGACGTCTCCCTCGGGCGTGAAAACCTGGCGACCGGCCAGGTGATGACGGCAGGGCTGATGGGTGAGCCGGCGGACGCGCGCCGGGCCAGGCACCTCAGGGGCTGGGCCGCTCTCAGGCGCCCACACCCAACCCTTGTCGGACCCCATCTCTGCGAGTTTAACCACAAACCCGCTCGCGCGGGCGCCTCGCCCGATTGCCCGTCCCGGACAATTCGGGTATCATAGCGCCTTTGATCTTCAACCCATCGGGATCGCGAGGAAGAGCCATGGCGAGTTTGCCTTGCAATCGCCTTTTCATAATTGCCGTTGCGGCCTGGCTGGCAGCCGCCGCTCCGGCCCAGAAGCGCACCCTGCCGGCCACCTCGCCGGCGCCCGCTGCCCAGCAGAAAATTGACGAAGGCTACACGGCGAAAATCAAACAATTCACGACCGAGCCGTTCTTTCTGACCGAGCTGGTGGATCACCTGCCTGCCTCGGACACCGTTCCTACGCCCGAGAAAGTTCTCGGCTACATCGTCGGCACACCGGAGAAACTTACTTACTCGAAAGACATTTATGCCTACTTTCGGGCGCTCGAAAAAAGCACCCCGCGCGTGAAAGTTTTCAGCATCGGCCAGAGCGAGGAAGGCCGCGAGATGATCCTGGCCGTCGTCTCGGACGAGGCCAATATGGCGCGACTGGACCGCTACCGGGAAATTACGGCCCGGCTGGCCGATCCGCGCAAGCTCACCGATGCCGAAGCTCGCCGCCTCATTCAGGAAGGCTTGCCCATGTACTGGGCGACGGGGAGCATTCACTCCCCGGAGACGGGGGCTCCCGAGATGCTGATGGAGCTGGCCTACCGGCTTGCGGTTTCCGAGTCACCCTTCATCCAGACCATCCGCAAGAACCTGATCGTGATGATCACTCCGCTGGTGGAGGTGGACGGGCACGATCGCCAGGTGGATGTCTATCGTTACCGCAAGGCCAACCCCGACAAGCCGGCGCCCAACCTGATTTATTGGGGCAAGTATGTGGCTCACGACAATAACCGCGATGGGATGGCCCTGTCGCTCGCGCTGAGTCGCATCATGATGAAGACTTTCCTCCAGTGGCATCCCCAGGTCCTGCACGACCTGCATGAATCGGTGCCTTTCCTGTACACCTCGACGGGCATGGGACCATACAACGCCTGGCTCGATCCCATCGTGATCAACGAATGGCAGATCCTGGCCTATCACGAAGTGAGCGAAATGACAAAACGCGGCGTGCCCGGCGTCTGGACCCACGGGTTCTATGACGGGTGGGCGGCGAATTACATGTTCTATGTCGCGAACGGCCACAATGCCATCGGCAGATTTTACGAGACCTTCGGCGGTCGCGGAGCAGATACTTTCGATCGCACGGTGCGGCCGGCGCAGACCTCGCGCACCTGGTACCGGCCGAACCCGCCGCTCGAAAAGGTCAAGTGGTCTATCCGCAATAATATCAATCTCCAGCAGAGCGCGCTCTTGCTAGCCATGAATTTCGTGGCGCGCGACAAGGAACGCTTTCTCGAAAATTTCTATCTGAAGAGCAAGCGGTCAGTTGCCAAGGCCTTCAACGAAGGCCCGGCGGCCTGGGTGATCCCCGGCGACGATCCGCGCCCGGCCGAGTGCGCCAGCCTCGTCAATCTTCTCCAGCTGCAAGGCGTGGAGGTTCATCGCGCAGACGCGGAATTCGAAGTTACCGTCGGCCAGGGCAAGGACGCCAAGAAACTTAAATTTCCCGCCGGCAGTTACATCATCCGCATGGACCAGCCTTACAGTCGCATGGCCGATATGTTGCTGGACACGCAATACTACAACCCGGCGGACACGCGGCCCTATGACGACACCGGCTGGTCACTCGGCGCGCTGCGCAACGTGCGTACCGTCCGCGTCACCGATACTTCGGTGCTGAAAGTGCCCGCCACTCTGCTGACGGGACCGGCCAGGGTCGAGGGCCGTCTCCTCGGGACCAATCCTGCTGCCGCCTACCTCATCAACCACAACACGGACAACACGCTGGCCACGTTCCGGTTCCGCCTGCGGGACGTGCGCATGCTGGCGGCTGAGGAGGGTTTCGAAGCCCAGGGCGTCAAGTTCAAGGCTGGCACCTTCATCATCCCCGCCGAAGGCAATCCTGCGGATCTGCGCAGTCGGCTCGAGGAGGCGGCCCGCGATCTGGGTCTCACGATCCACGCCGTGGAAGCGCTGCCCAAGGTTCGCACCCACGCGCTGGCCGCCCCGCGAGTGGCCCTCGTTCACACCTGGCTCAACACGCAGAACGAAGGATGGTTCCGGATCGCTTTCGACAACTTGCAGATTCCTTACCACTACATCTCGGATCAGGTCATCCGCGACACGCCAGACCTCCGTTCCCGTTACGACGTCATCATCTTCGGCCCCACTCCCGGCAGCGCCCAGCGGATCGTCAACGGTCTGCCCATGCGCGGCGCGCCCATCCCCTGGATGGCCAGCGCCCTGACGCCGAACATCGCGACCTCGCCCGATCAGACACCGGACATGCGGGGCGGCATGGGCTTGCAGGGGCTGCTCCACCTGAAACGCTTCATGGAAGAAGGCGGCCTGTTCGTCACGATCCAGAACAACGCTTCCATCCTGATTGATTACGGGCTGATCGAGGGCGTCTCCATCGTGCAGACGCGCGAGTTGCAAGCGCGCGGCGGTGTTTACAACGCTCTCTTCGCGGATCGCGGCAGCCCCATCGCGTATGGTTACGACGACAAACTCGCGGTGTACTTCAATCAGTCCCCGGTCTTCCAGATCAGCCGCACGGGCGGGCTGGCGTTCACCGGCATAGGTCAGGATGAACCCCGCGGGCGCCCCAGCGGGCGCGGCTCGCTCACCGATCCGGACATCCCGCAAGGACGGCCTTACGTCCCGCCCGCACCTCAGCCTCAGGTTCCGCCCGGCGAAGAGCCGCCCATCCCGGAGGAAGTCTTGGAGAGCATCCGACACTTGTTGCCGCCGCCCGAGCAGCAGCCGCGCGTGATTCTGCGCTTCGCCGAGGAGCGCGATCTGCTCGTGGCCGGCATGCTCGCCGGAGGACGCGAACTGGCTCACCGGCCCGCCGTGATTGACGTGCCCGTCGGCAAAGGCCACGCCCTCTTGTTCGCCATCAACCCAATGTGGCGGCAACAGACCCAAGGCAGCTTTTTCCTGCTCTTCAACGCGATGTTCAATTTCGACAATCTTGGCGTGGGTCGTCCGCCCGCAAGCACGGAGCAGAGAAAGCCGACTGCGGACTGAGCCGCTCAACGCACGAGAACCAGCGGGACTGGCGGGCTGCACACGCCGGCGGCGCACACCCGAACCTCGGTCGTCATGGCGGGCAGATCCTCAGGAACGACGGCGTTGATTTGTTGAACTCCGGCCAGACCCGGAGCCGGCCCCCAGTAAAGCGGCGCGGTGATCTCGCGATCGTGAATCCTGACGCTCGCGCCGCGGCCATCGGCAGGCAACCCGGTGGCAAAAATCTGAACCACGCTGCCTGCCAGCGCCGGCGCGCCCGGCCCATTGACGGTGTTGTCCTGATTGAGGATCCCGAAGATCCCAGGCGCCACCTCGGCCAGCGCCACCCTGTACGGCGCGCTGCGAATCCCGTCCACTGTGACCACCACCTCGGCCGAACTCCTCCCGCCCAACTCCGCAGGCACTTGCAGGTTGATCTGGGACGCGGAAACGTACAGCAACCGGGCTGCAACTCCGTCGAAGGCCACGCTGACGCTGCCGCCTGCAAGCCGTGAGCCGAACAGCGTCGCCAGCGATCCCGGCGCCACAGGCCCCGTGCGAAACGTGGCCGCGTTCGTCAGCGCGGTAATCTGCGGCGGCTCGACCGGAGGTGGCGCGGGCGGTGAGACGCGCAGGACAATCGGCAACGTTCGCGATCCGGCTAGCGGCCCCGCATCCACGGTCAGCGAGGCACGATACGTGCCAGGCGCGAGGTTGGCGGGCAAAGCGTCCACACGGATCGTTGCGTTGCCGAATCCCTCGGTGCGATCCACGCGGAGCCAGCCGGAACCATCCTGATAGGTAAGGATCACGCGCCAGATCAGGATCCCGCCGCCCTCATTGGCGATGCGCACGTAGCCGACCTGGTGGCCTCCGCCTGCGACGCCCGAATATTCGAGGGGCGGCGTCGCGTCCACGACCAGCCGCGGGAAGTACGCCGCGTTACAATCGCCCAAGGCCGCGCAATCCGACGCTGGCGATACGGCGGCAAAACGCGGTACCGGCGCCGACGCGCTCGCCGTCGCGACCGTGGACACCGGAGCCAGCGTTACGCTCCAGCGCGCGATGACCGGATCGCCGCCGGCCAGCGGCGGCAGTCCGAGAAACGTCGGAAACTGCGCGCTTTCCCGAAGCAGCGGGCTGGAGTCCACTACTTCGTAGACCACGTAGCCCGAACCGCCCGACAGGCTCACTTCGCTCACGGCGTCAAAACTCACCGTGCCAGAGCCGGCCGGTCCCGGAACGTACACCGGCGCACCGCCAGCGCCGTTCGCGTCCGCGCCCGCAACCCGCGCAAGCACGAGGGATCCGCTTGCCGTGGGAGCGTACTTGCCACCCGAAGGGGGCAAGCCGAGATCGCCGCCCGCGGTCGGCTCCACCGCGCTCGAACCCGCAATCACGTCCGGAACGAAAAGGCGGGCGCCGGCGGGAAAGCCCGAATACTGGACTAGGATCCGCGTCCCGTGATCCTCATACGGACCCTTCTTGCGGAACGAGTCCGCCGCTCCCTCCGTCAGGCGCGTGGATGCGAAGCGCGTTCCCGCCGCCAGCAGGCTACTGAAGCTCAGCGTCTCCGGCAGGCGGGATCCGGTGCAGACGACCTGCGTCGTCGAAGTGGCGGCCAGCAAACCCTCGCTGAGGTAGCCCACCGCCACTTGCGGATTGTCCAGAACGAGCGGACTCTGACCGCCGCTGGCCAGAGACACACGGATCGGCTGGCCCTTGAGCGATGCCGGCAATTGACTGGCTGCCAGGCGCAGGTTCGTGATCCGCAACACGGCCGTGCCGGATGCCGAGAGGCGGAAGGAGAGGCCGTTAAAGGAAACGGTAGCGGGCGGCGACCACGTGGCGACCGTCGCCACAGGCGCGAAGCCACTGCCGCTATCCACTTCGACTTTCACGTCCACCGTGTCGGCGCCGGTGAGGCGGTTGGTGACGTTAACAGGCGCCAGCAACGTCAGGTTCGTGGTGACGACAGCCAGCGGCAGGCCGCCCGAGCAGCTCAGCAGGATCGCGCCTGCCGGCTCGGTCCATCCCTCCATTCGTATGGCTGCGGGCACACCAGTGGTGCGGCAGATCAGCAAGGATGATTGCGCCGCGAGCGGAGCTACACTCCAGGCGAGCGCAAGCAGCCACGACGCCCCTTTCATTGGCCCAGCCCTCCTGAGATCCTGCGAGCAGCGACAGGACGATTATCCCACCGCGCCGCACGAGGCGGAGAGGGGCAGCTCGCTTCGCGTCAACGGATCGTCCGGGTCAGGGGCTTGCGCAGCGGCGGTCGCTGGCCAGGAGGAGGTTGGGGCTCGATCGGCGTCTCAGGTTCCGGCGGCGGCGCCGGCTTCTTGGGCCGCGCGTTGAGCCGGGCCACGATCAGTTCCTGCTTGACCTTTTCGTAGTCGCGCGAGCCCGTTTCCTCGCACCGTGCGCGCACCTGCTCGTCCGTGATTTCCATCGCCAGCGGCAGGTATTTTTGCAGGTAATTCTTGATGCGGTCCTGAACGATGCGCTGGGACGAATAAAGCAACAGGTAAAGAACCTCGTCGCCGTTGGCCTTGGCCAGCGCCAGGTACAGCTCCGAGGGCTTGTGGAGCCTGGCCGATTTCAGCGTCTTTTCCAGCTTTTTTGCCCGGCTCTCCAGCTTGCGCCACAGCTCCAGCTCGGCCTTGTTGAGCCGCGTGGCCTGCACCAGCGCCGCTTTCTCGCGGGGAGTGAGTTTTTCCGTCAGCACGTGCAAAAACAGACCGAGGTTTTCCAGGCGGAAATCCACGCCGAAGGGAACCAACTGGCGCACCTTCTGCAAGCGGGCCAGCCCGTGCCAGTTGACTTTGGCGCCGGTGAGGGCGGGGCAGAACAGCTTCAGCAAACCTTCTTCATCCAGAGCGCGAACCACATCGGCACAGGCCGGGTCGTCCGCGATGTGCCGCAGTTCTTCGGCCAGTTTCCGGGGCGGGATGCGGTTCTCCATGCCCTCTTCCCGCGCCCGCTCGTACTGGGCCTGGGTCTTGGGCTCGATCGTGTAGCCTAGCCGGGCGCGGAAGCGAATCAGCCGCAGGATCCGCGACGGATCATCGAACAGCGCGTAGTTGGTTACGGCGCGCAGTTCTTTGTGCTGGATGTCGGCCACGCCGTTGTTGGGGTCAATCAGCAGTCCGCGCGAGGAAGGATGCAGGGAGAGTGCGATGGCGTTGATGGTGAAATCGCGGCAGCGCAAGTCCTCGTGGATGGTGGCCGGCTTGATGTCGGGCTTGGCGGCCGGGCGCGGGTAGCGCTCCTCGCGCGCCATCGCGATCTCGGCGGTCACCCCGCCGGGGAAGATCATCTCTGCACTGTTGCGCTGGCTGTCGGCGACGAGGATTTTCGCGCCCGCCCGCTTGACTAGCCGTTTGGCTACCGTCAAAGCGTCCCCCTCGACCGTGAAGTCGAGGTCGCGGATAGGAAAGGCGCCCAGCATGTCGCGCAACGCGCCTCCCGTCAGGAACAGGCGGACGCCGGCCTCCAGGGCGGCAGATTCGACCTCGCGCAGCACCCGCAGTTGCGGGGCGCTCAGGTGAGTCTCCAACATGAACATGTAATCGCTCATGGCACTCTGCTCACAGACCTTCCGCGGCGGCCCGGCCGGCCCCGCCTCCCGACTCACGCCCGCGGGTGATGCTCATCGAGGGTCTGCCGCAGCCTGGACCGCACGACGTGCGTGTAAATCTGAGTGGTCGAGATGTCGGCGTGCCCCAGCATCGCCTGTACGCTGCGCAGATCGGCCCCGCCTTCCAGAAGATGCGTGGCGAAGCTGTGACGCAGCACGTGGGGCCAGACCCGTTGCGGCAAGCCTGCCCGCAAGGCGTGCGTCGCCAGCGCCTTCCAGAAGCCTTGCCGCGTGATCGGCTTGCCCCGCCCCGTCACGAACAGGTACGGGCTGGAGCGCCGTCCCAACAATTGTGGTCTTCCCTGTTCCAAGTACGCGCTCAGGGCTTCCAGCGCCGCCCGCCCGACAGGCACCAGCCGCTGCTTGCCGCCCTTGCCCGACACTCGCACCACCCCCAGTTCATCATTCAAATCCGATAATTGCAGTTGACAGATCTCGGAGACCCGCAGGCCGGACGCGTAGAGCAGATGAATCATCGCCCAGTCCCTCAAACCTGTGGGCGTCTTCTTGTCGGGGGCCTCGAGCAGCGCTTCGATTTGCGCGAGAGTCAGGTAGTGGGGCAGCTTTCGCCAGCCGCGCGGCGTTTTCAGTCCTTCCGTCGGATCCCGGCCCAGCTTGCCTTCCCGGATCAGCCAAGCGAAAAACCCCCGCAAAGCGCTGAGGCGGCGCGCCACGGAGCGGCTGTTGAACTGACGGGAGCGTAGCCAGTCCGCATAACGGGCGGCTGCCCGGGCGTCGAGTTCCTGGGCGGCCTCCTGGGTCCGCCACCAGGCCGCAAAGTCTTCCAGATCGCGGCGGTACGCCTCTATCGTATTGAAAGACAAGCCCTTTTCGATGCGGCAGAAGTCCAGGTACCCCTGGATCCAAACCTGCCAATCCGCCGGATCCGGCATCGTGCCAATCATACAATACTTCGAAAAATGTTTCTAGTGATTTGTTGATTGGCGGAGCCGGTCCCGCGCCCTCCTCAGCTCTTGCGGCGTCTGCGGCGAACCAGGTAGTACAGGGGAGGCAACGCCACCAGGGTCAGTATGAGCGTGGAGGCCAGGCCGCCCAGAACCACCGTGGCCAGCGGCCGCTGCACGTCGGAACCGATTCCCGTGGCCAGCGCGGCCGGGCACATGCCCAGCATCGCCGCTGTCAACAGGATGAGGACAGGCCGAAGTTGGGTTCGGGCGCCGCGCAACACGGCCTCCTCGAGAGCGCAGCCTTCCTGCCGCAGCAGCCGGTTGATCTCGCTCAGGTACAGCACGCCCGCCATCACCGCCACCCCGAATAGGGAAACAAAGCCCACCGCCGCGGAGACGCTGAAGGGGATGCCGCGCAGCCAGAGCGCAGTCACTCCACCCGCCACCGAGAAGGGTACCACCAGCAAGACCATGGCCGCGTCCCGGATCGAGCCGAACGCCCAGTAAAGCAGCAAGAAAATCAGGGCCACGGTCAGAGGCAGGATCCACGCCAGCCGCCGCCGGGCCCGATGCAGGTTCTCGAACTGCCCTCCCCACTCCACGCGGTAGCCCGGCGGAAGCTTGACGCGCTCGCGAAACTTGCGCTGCGCCTCCGCCACGAAGCTCCCTTGATCGCGTCCGCGAATGTTCGTGCGCACGCTGATCATCCGCTGGTTCCCTCTTCGCGCGATGATCGTGGCGCCGTCGGCCACCTCGATGCTGGCCACCTGCGACAGCGGCACGCGCCCGCCGTCCGCCGTAGGCACCAGAATCTGGCCCAGGCTGGCCAGCGTGCTGCGCGCTTCCGGAACGTAGCGCACGACGATGTCGAAGCGCCGGTCGCCTTCGAACATCGTGCTGACCGGACGCCCGCCGATGGCTAGCTCGATGACCTGTTGGAGATCGGCGGCGTTGATCCCGTAGCGCGCCGCCTGCGCGCGATCGAGCCGGATTCGCACTTGAGGTTGGTCGCCTTCCTGTTCGATCGCCACGTCCGCCGCGCCCCGGACGCCGCGAAGGATGTCCAGTGTTTCCGCCGCAGCCGCGCGCAGAACCCTCAGATCCGGCCCGCTGATAAGGACGGCCAGATCGGCCGAGGACCCGGTAACGGCATCCATCACCTGGTCAATGATGGGCTGCGTGAAGTTGAAAGCGGCCCCCGGGATGTGGGTGCGGAAACGCTCGGAGAGCTCCTGCACCAGATCCATCTTGCGCTTGCCCGGAGGCCATTCCGAATATGGCCGCAGGGCGATCAACATTTCGATGCGATTGGGACCGAACGGCTCCGTGTTGGAAGTCTGCCGGCCGGTTTGCGAGGTTACCAGCAAGACCTCGCGTGATTGCCGCGCCAGTTCGCGCAATCGGTTGGCCACTTCCGCCGCACGCTCCAGCGAATGACCCGGCGGTAGTACGGTCCGTACCCAGATGACTCCCTCGTCCAGATGGGGCAGGAACTCGCTGCCCAGGCTGCGCGCCAACAGGAACGTCAGTGCGAACACAAGCAGGCTCCCGGCCGCCACCGCCGGCGCGCGCCGGATCAGGAACCGCACGTCGTGCTCGTAGCGTCGGCTGAGCCAGGCCAGCAGCGGGTTGCTCCAGGGCCTGCTGCCGGGTAACAGTCGGCTGCCCAGGGCCGGCACCAGCGTCAGCGTGAACAGGAGCGAACCCACCAGCGCCGCCACGATCGTGAACGCCATCGGCATGAACAGGCGTCGTTCCACCCGCTGGAGCGTGAATAACGGCAGGTACGCAGTGATCAGGATGATGAGCGAAAAGACGATGGGCCGCTGCACGAGCAGAGCAGCATCGCACAGTGCCGCCGCGCTTTCCTCGGTGCGGCGCCCGCTGCGCGAATGCAGCCCGCGCAACATGCACTCCACCATCACCAGCGTCCCGTCCACGATGATCCCGAAATCAATCGCGCCCAGACTCAGCAAACTGGCGGTGATGCCGAACAGCCGCATCGCCAGAAAGGCGAACAGGAGCGATAAGGGAATGATCAGGGCGGTCAGCAATGCGGCCCGCAGGCTTCCCAAAAAGAACAACAGGACGAGCAGCACCACCGCCAGCCCTTCGGTCAGCGTGCGCGAAACCGTGCGCAACGTGTTGTTGACCAGCTCCGTTCGGTCATAAATGGGACGGATCCGGACACCCTCCGGCAACGCCCCCGTGTTGAGTTCGTCAATCGCTTCCCGTACGCCGCGCAGCGTCTCGCTGGGATTCTCGCCGCGCCGCATCGCCACAATGCCTTCCACCAATCCGCTGCGCTCGTCCAGCCCGAACACGCCGGTGGGCGGCTCGTGGCTGACGCGAACCTTTGCCACATCGCGAATGAAGATCGGGGATCCGCCGCGGGCCGCGACCACCACGTTCTCCACGTCCGCCACCGTCCGCAGCCTCCCGATGCCTCGCACCACCAAGGCCTGTTCTCCCGAGCGAATCAGCGAGCCGCCCGCGTTTTCGTTGTTGGCGGCCACTGCGTCCGCGATCTGGCGGATCGTCAGCCCGTACTTGTACAGCGCCATGGGCTCCACCGCGATCTCGTACTGCTTGACCAGGCCGCCGAACGCAAACACGTCGCCTACGCCGGGGACCTGCATCAGCCGCGGCGCGATCACCCAGTCCTGGATCTCGCGCAACTGAAGCTGGTCCAGACGGTCGGATTCCAGCACGTAACGGTACAGCTCGCCGGCGGGCGTCGTCGGAGGGGCCAGGGTAGGCTCCACGCCGGGTGGCAACGCCGCGTCGCGCAGCCGCTCCAGCACGAGCTGCCGCGCGCGCAAAAGATCGGTGTCGTATTCGAAAGTCAGATCCACTACAGAAAGGCCGAAAATTGTTCTGGACCGCCGCGAGATCACTCCCGGCACGCCCGTCAGCGCACGCTCGATCGGGATCGTTACCTGCTGTTCGACTTCCTCCGGCGCATAACCCGGGTACTGGGTGATGACCGTCACCTGAGGGTCCGAGAGGTCGGGATAGGCCTCCACTTTCAGCTCGGTGAAGGACCAGATCCCCAGCCCGGCCAGGATCAGGGCCAGCACGACGGTGAGAACGCGGTGGCTGACGGCCAGACGCAGCAAAGCGGCGAACATGGCAGCCCTCAGAAACCCGACAGCAACGCCGCGCCGCGGCTTACCACGCGCTCGCCGGCCTTCAGCCCGGAGAGAATCGCCACCATTCCGTTCCGCGTCTCACCGCATTCCACGGGGACGCGTTCAAACCGGCCCGGACCGCGTTCCACGTAGGCCCAGGCCTGATCCCCTGCGCGAACAATGGCGGTAGCCGGCGCCGCCGGCAAGCTGCGCCAGCCATGCGTATGGCGGATCGTGCCGAACATCTCCGGACGCAGGCGTCCCCTGCGGTTGTCGAGTTCGGCTTGGACTTTCACGGTGCGCGACTGCGGGTCCACCACGTCCGCGATGCGGCGCACGCGACCTTCGAAGATCTCCCCCGGAAATGCGGTGAGTTCAATCTCCACGCGCTCTCCCACCTCGATAAGGCGGATCGAGCTTTCCGGCACTTGCGAGGTCACCCAGAGAGTGCTCAAATCGGCGATCATCATCACGGGCGTCCCCGTGTCGCTACGGTATTCGCCGGGCGCCACGGAGACCTCCAAGACCTTGCCCGAAATCGGCGCTCGCACCGCGATCTCGGTTTGAGCCCGGGCAGGATCCACCCCCAGCAAATCGAGCCGATGCCGCGCTCCGGCCACGGCCGCCTCTGCCTGCTCGACGGCGGCCCGAGCCTCCGTCAGGTCCCGCTCGGCGGCGAGCACATCCTTGAGGGGCGCTGCCCGGTGCTCGTAGAGGTCCCGCGCTCGTTCCAGATCCTTCTCGGCCTTCGCCAGGGCCGCGCGAGCCTGGTTCAGCTGAGCCTGAGCCTGACGCCACTGCGCCAGTGCCTCGGCCGCCTCGTGGCTTTCCAGCAACAGCAAGGGCTGGCCTTCCACCACCGCGTCTCCCAGACCGACCAGCACCTTTCGCACCCTTCCGCTCGCCGGCAGCAGAACCCGGGAGACACGATGCGGATTCACCTCCAGCTTGCCCGGCGCCACTACTTCCGCTACCGGGAACTGCCTGAGTTCCACCGTGCTCAGGCCGAGCTCGCGCAATCTCGGAGAATCGGGCGGAAGGATGACCATCCCCGCTGTCCGCGTCTCCGCATGAGCATTCGAAACGGGCGGCGGACCCGACCGCTGGCAAGCCGTGCATAAAAGGATCGCGCCCATCATGGCGTAACGGATCATGGCTTCCCTCCGGCGCCCGCCGAGGACTCCAACAGGTACAGGCTCCTGGCGTACTCGGCGCGGGCTTCGTAGTAAGCTTGCATGGTCTCATTGAAGGCGCGCTGGGCGTCGAGAAACTCCAGCAGGCTCGCTTCGCCACGGCGGTAGGCGTACTCGGTGATGTCACGCACCTCGCGCGCCTGAGCCAGCATCGCCGTCTCGATTTGTTCGAGGGATTCCCTGGAGGACTGCCACTGCCCGTAGGCGTTTTCCACCTCGGCTCGGATCGAAGCCTCCAGCGCCCGCACGCGCAACTCAGCCTGACGCAGCTCCTCCCGCGCCCGCGCGATTTCTCCCTGGTTGCGATCGAAAACCGGCAAGGGAATCTCGACGAAGAAGCCCAGCATGTTTCCCGTACCCGCCAGACCTTGTTGCCGCCGGTACTCGCTGCCCAAGGTCAGGTCCGGTTTGGCGCGCGCCAGCTCGAGCTGAAGCTCAGCCGCCGAGCGTTGCACCGCGCGCCGCAGGGCCAGCAGATCGGGCCGGTTTTCGAGGGCAATCTTCAGCCACTCTTCCAGCGGCGCAACACGAGTCTCCCGGCGCAGTTCGCCGAGCACGTCGAAGTCAGGCGCCGGGCGCGCGCGGCCCATCAAAGTCTGGAGCCGGATCAGAACGGTGCGCAAATCGAGCTCCGCCCGCCTCAGTGCATTGGCCTGCTGCAACGCGGCGACGCGGGAACGGATCAGCTCCACCTCGGCCACGTCCCCTGCTCGCCACCGTACCTGGTTGACTTCGACGATGCGGTTCAGGGCTTCCAGATTCTGGCGGGCCAGCTCCACCCGGTGCCTGGCGAGCAGGGCCTCGACAAAGGCGCTCTGCACTTCCAGGCGCAAGCCGCGCACCGCGTTCAGAAACTCCAGCTCAGCCACGCCGAGTGCGTGCTGCGCGACCGCGATCCGGCTCGACCGCTTCCCGCCCCGCTCGATGGTAAAGTCCGTCCGCAAGTTGAACTCCTCGGGACCGGCGTTGTTGATTTCGTTGAAGCCGGTGCCGAGCAGGTCCAGATGGTCGCCGCCTGCGCTCAGCACAGGATTGGGTCGCAGCCGCGCCGTGATCAGGCGCGCCTCGGCGATGCTGATGTTGACGCGCTCGGCCAGCAGGCTGAGATTCTTCTCCAAGGCCTCGGCCAGCGCCTGTTCGAGCGTGATCTTCTCTTCCGCAAGCGCAGGCGTTGCGGCCAGAGCGCACCACGCGAGAGTAAACCACCACGTTCTCGTGCTCCCCATTCTTCCTCCTCGCCGCCCCTGAGGTCGCCGCGCGGCTCAGGGCGTGCGGCCAGGTTGCTGCCTATGACACCGGGAGAGTTTCAGGCGGGAGGCGCGCGGCTCGGGCGAGGCTTGACCGGCGCGAGCAGAGATGGCACTACCGGGTCGCGAGCTGCCAGCCACAGCGCAACCATGGGAGGTTCGATCTGGATGTGAGGCCCGGCTTCCAGGCCCGGACTGGCCTCCACAGGCTGGAAAATGCAAGGCTGCCTTGTGGCAAGATCGTGCCGGTGCCACGGGCTGTAAATGAAGCCCGCGACAAGGACGAGAATCAGGGCAAGAGCTGCGGCGAGGCCGGCCCTGCCCCATGCCCGAATCGCCGCTCTGCGCTGCGGGGCTTTCATGACGCCCACCGGCTCGTATACACGATACCAAAGGATTCGCAGGGCCGCAATGAAGCGCGGGTCAGCCGGGCTTTGGTCGGTGCTGCCCCGGGGCGGGTCTGGGTCAACCCGACCCCGGGGACTCCGCACTCAGAAGTAAAGCTTCAGGCCAATCTGCATCCGTCGGGGTTCGTTCAAGGTGCTGTTGACGACTCCAAAGGTCGGCGCCTGCACGTTGCGGCTGCCGGGGTTGAACTGCGGCGTGTTGAAGGCGTTGAACATTTCCCATCGCAGATCCAGCCGCTTCTGTTCGCGAATCGGAAATGTCTTGGCCAGGGAAACGTTCAGCTCGCGCTTCCAAGGCATGCGGGCTTTCGGGTTGTGACGAGTCGTGTTGCCCGGTCGGTCGGTGTACTGCGGCCCGAAATAGGAGGGCGGCTGGAAGAAACGGTCTCCGCCCTTCCAGTCCGGATTTTTGTGCTTGACGACCCAGCCTTCGTACGTGGTGGCGTGAGCGGCATTGCGCCCGTTGAAGATCGGGAAAGTCACGTTGTTGAACAGTTCCAGGGGCAGGCCGCTGGCGTAATAGTGGAATGCTGCGACGCGCCAGTTGCCCAGCACCCAAGTCAGAGGCCCCGAATTCAAATAGCGCTTGCCTCGCCCCACGGGCAATTCGTAGATATAGGCAAACTTGGCGGCGTGGGTCTGATCGTACTGGCCGATGGATTTCTCCAGACGCCGGTTGTAGTGATCCAGCGCGCTGTTGTCGGCGTCGTAGGAATCAGCGTCCGTCAGGAGCTTGGAAAGCACGTAAGAGGCTTGCAGAGTCAGGCCTGCCGAGTAACTCTTTTCCAGCTTGAGCACGAGGGAATGATAAGTGGAATGGCCGCTTTTGTCGCCGTGGCCCGCCGCCGTGTCAATGTTGAGGTACTGCGGGAAAGGCCGCAAAGCCTGGGCGACGCTGACCGGCGCGCACGCGCGGCTGAAATCGCAATCGATATTCTTGTAGGGCCGCACGATCCCCGCTGCCTTGGCCGCCGGCGAGTCCACGTTGCTGGTCAGCAGAGCGCGCCCGTACTTCTCGAACACGCTGAAGGGCAACTGGTTCATGCGCTTCAGACCAGCAACGAGTTGCTCGCCCACCGTCGCATTGTAGGCTGCCTCCAGCACGATCGTGCCGGCGAGCTGGCGCTGCACCGAAAAAGTCCACTGATAGTTCGTGGGCAGCTTCACCGCCTCGTTGTCCCAGTAGGCCGTGTTGTTGCCGTTGGAAAAGCTGGGGTCAATCACCGGCGGCTTGGTGTAGGGCGGCAAGCCTTCGTCCATCAGGAAGGCGGGAGTGATCCCCTGGTCCAGGCTTTCCGGCCGGAAGATCAGGACCGCTCCCTCGAAATGCGTGCTTCCGGTGACGGTTTTGGCTACGCCGTAGTAGATCCCGGCGCCCCCACGAACAACGGTTTTGGAATCGAGCTGGTAGGCAAATCCGAACCGCGGGCCGATGCCTTTCCACCAGCCGGGGACCA
>Ga0272449_1002071_pt1 | contig 19246 bp, 24 predicted proteins | sample YNPCB0241_FD_198679 | JGI IMG/M metagenome (GOLD analysis project Ga0272449, IMG submission 198679) | Hot spring sediment microbial communities from Yellowstone National Park, WY, United States - YNP-CB-024-1 | ecosystem: Environmental > Aquatic > Thermal springs > Hot (42-90C) > Sediment... | reverse complement strand
GTAGGCTTTTCACTTCTCTAAGGATTTTAACGCCTTCCTCAAACGTAAACCCTTGAGCCTCAAATACAGATTTTACTTTTTCAGCTTCCCCTTTCAATGCTGAAATTTCCTTTTCCAGGCTTGCCTTCTCCGCCTTATACTTCTCTTCGAGAAGGCCCCTTTTATGGTTAAACTTCCTTTCAAGCTCGTTAAACTCTAATGAGAGCTTCGAAATTTTTCCCTCAATTTCCATTAAGGCTTTTCTGCGTTCTTCAATCCTCTTCTCAAGCCACAAAGTGTACCAACGTTGCAATGTGCTTTTGGGAACACCAAGCTTAGCCTCTAAACTTCTAAAGCTTTCCTTCCCAGCCTCCAACATCCTGAAAGCTTCCTCAATCCTTTTCTGATCCAACAGCACAGCCGATCAATTTTATAAAAATGAGGCAGGGACATATAAATGGGACGCTGGGACAAATGGGACACCGGGACAGCGGGACAGCCGCAATTATATAATATGGAATCTCCTAAATCCATGCTGGCACCCCGCAAGTTGTTGGAGGGACCCCCACCCCCACCTCCAACCCTTATGCCGAGGTTTGCATAGAGCTTAAGCTTCTCCCCTATTTTGCAACAAATAATGCGTCAGAGCACTGCTGCGGCCAAGCAAAGCTTGCACACGGCGGTTTTAGAGAGCTTGAGAAGAAATCGGAAGGATCTTCACGGAAGAGGAGAGTAAGCTTCTAAAAGAAGAATTAGCGAGGCTTATGGGCTGAAATTTTTATATTCCATTTAGCCAATTTTAATAAATATGCTGGACATTGTAGGTGCTGGCTAGTGGAGAGGGCACCCTACCCATTTGAGGTTGAAATTTTGGAGAGGTTTAGCCGTGGCGGAAAATTTGCAGCTTCTCCTAAAGGCGAATGGGTTAGGGGCTACCTCCTCACCTTCAAGGAAGGCTACGCTTATGAAATGTGGAAGGAGTATACACAGTTCGCAAGCTATCTCGGAATAAACCCTGGCACATACATCTCGTTTAAAAGGTATATGTGGATCTTGAAGAAGCTTGGGCTGATAAGGCTTGTTAGAAGGGAGAGAGTTGTGAGAGGCTTTAGGAAAAGCTTTTACGCAATCGCTCCTGGAATGGAGAACTCCCCCATTTGGAGAAGACCTGAACAAACTATGTATCCAAGCGTGGATTGGACGGTTAAACCCTACGAGGTGAAGAGAGTCCTCAGGGCTAGATACCGTGCTAAGGCGTTGTAGGTGGTCGACTGTCGAACACTTAAGCGTATAAGAAGCTCCCAGCACCAAACTTTTATCTGAACCCTCCCCCTTAATGCGTTCTTTTTGTTTTTTGCGTGCGCAACGCTTATAAGTGATGCAACAATAGTATTGTTTCGTTTCTATTAATTGTCCTTAACCGAAAAACAGCTAAAATCAATGGAAATTTTAAACCGAAAGCCCAAACCGAAAAGGGCTTTTTGACGCTTTCTTATCAATGGTTTTGGCGTAAAATGCATATTTATGTTTGTGGAATATTTCGGGCATGATATGAAAATTTAAATAATTGTGCGGTTTTGGTATGTGTGGCGTGTGAAAACCTAAACCAATAAACCGCCCTTATCATGTAAGCCTCAACATGGTAAGGCACGGTTAAGGTTTAAGGTTTGACGCACCCACGCCATAGGCTAAAAACACCATTGCGGTGTTATGGTGTGGGTGTGTGCCTCTATATATTGAGGCGTGAGGCACACCAGCACAGCCTTAAGCTGTGTGCATAGGAAAAAGGCTTATCCGAGTGGCACTCTAAACCGCTACGCCCAAACAGTTAAGGCGGTTTAGCCTATGCCTTTCGTGGCTAAATGTCGAAACTGCGGTTATCTTCTGTGGACAGAAACAAAAGGGTTACTTAAGGATTTAATGAAGTTTCATGACAGCGAGAGCCATAAAACCTACGACAGCGAGGACTTCGACTTTTGCAGTTGGGTTATCGTAAGGGTTACCCATGAACAGCTAAAGGATATTAACATGGCTTCTAAAAGTCCAGCGTTTTGGCGAGCCATACGCACTAACCCTAAACGTGTTCGCCTATAATTCCCCCTTTTTGTTTGAGAGGCGTAGCGGGGAGTTTTGCCACCACAATAGCCTAACGCCGAGTAGCCAAACGGGTTAGCCTCCAATAAAAAGCCAAAAGGGTGGTTTTATGGCGAAAGGTAAAGCTGGGCAAGTGCAGGCTGAAGCCACAGCCCTTGTCGTACCAAAAGAGGTTGAGGAGGAGCTGACGCTATTACGTGGTTTCAGGGATTTAGTCGCAGAGAGGACGGGCTACGCCTTGGGCGTTATAGCCCTAAACGCTGAAATGAAAGAGGCTACAGCCGAACAGAGGAAGGCAAACCTTGAGGCAAGAAAACACCTACGCAAGAGCCTTGAAGACTTCATCAAAAATGCGGATTTTGAGGGCTACAAAAAGGCTATCGAGGAAATCGAGAAGACGGGGAAAGCCCTAAAAGAGGCGAGGAAGCCCCACATGGCTAAAATAACCCCACTACGCAGAGCCATCAAATACATAGATAACGTGGCTGTACCACAGAGCCTTGAACAGTTAGGCGTTAAAGTCCAGCCTGCATTTTCCTTAAGCGACTGGATTAAAAAGGCTGTTGAAAGCCAGAAAAAACGCAAGTGAAAGGCTCTCTAAAGCCTAACGCCAATTTCCCACATTTTTCTACCCTAAAGCCGTCTGGGAAACCCAGCGGCGGGGTGGAAACCCTACCCGTTTGAGCAAAAACGTTAGGCTGTGGAAGTGGCTTTAGGGTTCTCCAAAAGCCCAGCCTACTTTCGCTTAAAATAAGCCCGAACCTGTGAGGGCTAACCGCCCGTGCGGGAAAATGGCTTATGCCAAAACAGGCTGTTGGGCTTATATTTTTAATGCTCATTCCACGTTTAGTTTAGCGTAGGCTGGCTGGAGAATAAACCGCTAACGGAAGCCTTTGGGCTGTGATTTTTAAGGACTCCCAGACGCTTGACCGCCACGCACAGTATAGGGGCTGTGCGACACCCTGATGAAGGCGTCCTGGGAGCTAACCGCTTAGAAAGGACACCCACCTCCAAGGCGTAAAAGCCTAGGGGTTTTGGTGTCCGCCCTCGGCTTATGAGCGATTGGCGGGGAAGCAAAGCTTAGGGTTTAGGGTGTAAAGACAAAACAGAACCCCGATTACATTCAGCCGCATACCTGCTGAAGCCACCCCCAATCAACCCTTCAGCAGGCTCCCTTTTCAAGGGTAGGCTGGATGCACCCAGCCCGCTCTGGCGACAGGCGGGTAGGAAATCGGGGGAGGAGCCCTTAGGCTTCACAAAAATGTTTGGGGTGTTTCATGTTTGGCATTTTGCTTAAAGGCAAGCCTAAAGTGAAGTGTAACGTCTGCCGTGGAGAGGGCTACGTCTACCAGAACAACGCTCTAAAGACTTGCAGGAACTGTGATGGGAAAGGCTACGTTGAAACTGTTAAGTTGGCGGAACGGGCTTTAGCCCGCTTCAACCAGCCAAGAATATACAAGGTGAGCTACGAACACAGCGTCATGCTCGTCTACAGAGGCTACGTTTACAATGAGGTTTTGATGGCTTTACGTGTCTTAGCAGTATCCAACATAAAGGCTGAAATGGTGTTTCACGTCTAACTCCTCCATTTTTCTATTTTGGGGTTTTGCTATGGGAAAGCACGGTAAGAGCCTAACAGATATCCGGTTTGAGATAATCATAGCAATGCTTAATGAAGACCCGAAGCTGGCTGAGAGGCTTAAAATCTATTTAAAGTAGGAATGGAGAAGGCATCCCCCTTTCTTTCTGGGGTGTTTCTGTGCCTAAATGCCCAAAATGTGGAGAGGAACTTGAGGCAGTCTACCCTTTAAACCTTAAAACGTTATGGGTTGACTTCTGGCTTTGCCCAAAATGCAAAACAGCCTATGAACCGAAAAAGCTCAAACCAATAGCCCACGTAGTATAGCCCCTTTTTCTATTCTAGGGGTGGTTTATTGTCCAATAATCTTTTGGCTTTGCTTGAGAGGATTAAAGCCAAAACTGAAGAGGTTAAGCCTGTTGAGAAGCCGCCTGAATCGCCTTATCTAATGAAGCTTATTGGCAGGATTGAGGCTAAGAAGTGGCGTGACGAGATGCTTCAGAAAACCCTTGAAAGGCTTTGCTGGCTACAGGAAGAGCTTGAAACTGCAAGGCTTATCCAGAATGATGAAACCCTCCAGTTTGAGCTTTCCCTAGACGTTATAAGGTACGGCGGAAACCACAGCGGCCTATGGTATCTACATTTGCTGGACGGAGATTTTCTTCCAGAGGTTTTCCCAGACTGCCCAAGGGCGGAGAACTACAACATGGGAAGCTATTGGACTGGAGAAAACCACAAAGAAGCGGTAAGATTTATTGTTGACAGGGCTAAGTGGGCTGAGCCCATAATTGAGGAGGAGCTTTACACAGCCATAGACTTCTACTTGGCTCTTGAAAAATGGGACTTGGAAAGCCCTCTTCCACCCTTCACCTCAAACGACGAGCTTTTTAACTGGGGACTGCTTTAACCTTTTTCTATTTGGGGTGTTTTGACCTTGAAGATCACAACTAGGAAGGCTTATCCCTTCAGAAGCTTTTACAGGGGCAAAGAGCGACTAGCCTTCTACGTAATCAACATTTTAGGCGATGAACCTCAAGTCACCATATACTCAGACCTGATAAAGAAGGCCAACCCAGAAGTAGACTCTTTGGGCGTTAGGAAAAGCGAGTTTGAAAACGACATGTTCAGAGTCCAATCCTTTCTCGAGAAGCATTTTCCAAAAGAGCTTGCAGAAGCCATATTCAAATACGCCAGAAAAGACTTAGGCTGCAAAAGTGGCTTCTCGCTTAAAGCCTACATAAGCTGGAAGGGGAAACACGCATAACCCTTTTTCTCTTCGGGGTGTTCCTTCTTGATAAAAGTGATGCTTTGCCAGACAGGGGATTTAAGCGACCTTAAAAGGCAGGGTTTTGTTGCAGAGCCGAAAGTGCGGGTTTTGAACCCACGCCGGCAGATATGATGGAACAAGATGCTTAGTCATCAAGGATAAGGGCGAAGTCACACTTCAGAACCGCCACGGCATAATCTACACGGTTAGGCTTCCAGAAATTGTTGAAGCTACTAAGGCTATTCCAGGAAGCTTCATAATTGACGGCGAAGTTGTCTACATAAATCCAGAAACAGGAATGGAGGAATTTACTCCCTGCCAGAGGCGCTGCAGTACACAGTTTCCAGACCCCCTTTTAATACGCAAGTATCCTGTAACGTTCATGGCTTTCGACATCATCAAGCTTGGCGGCGAATACGTTGTTGACAAGCCCTACTGGAAGAGGAAGACGCTTCTGAGAGGGCTGATAAGCAATTCCAGCCATATACAGTTTGTTCCATATAGGCGGGACGTTGAAAACGCTTGGCAGGAAGTTGTAGAAAAGCAGAGGGAAGGCCTAATTCTCAAAGATTTTAACAGCCGCTACGCTTTGGGCGAACGCTCATGGAGCTGGCTTAAGGTTAAGAACTGGCGTGTGGAAGAATGCGAAGTCGTAGGCTACACATTCAGCAGTAAGGGAAGACCCTTCGGCAGCCTTGTCCTTGCCAAGGACGGAAAGTTCAGGGGCTGCGTTGGAAGCGGATTCAGCGACTACGAGCTCCTAAAGATTATGGACGTTCTGCGTAGCAGTCCAGAAATGCCTAAGCCCTTCCCAGAAACTGTTGTGGGAGAAAGCTACAAGGCTGTCAAGACAGGCTTGAGGGTTCTAGTCCAATACTATGAGGCTACTGAGTCAGGCGTTTTGAGGCATCCTGTCTATCTCAAGTCGCTCTAGCATCCTTTTTTCTCCCTTTTTCGGGGTGATCCCAATGCCCCTAAAATTGAAAATTTCAGGGACAGAAGTCGAGGTTAAAATGAAGGCTGTAGGCAACGAGATAATGGTGCCGAAGCCGGACATAAAAATGCGGAAAGCCGATACCGGGGAGCCTATCGAGAAGGTACGTGTCGTAGCCGACAGGCGTTTCCTATGGGTTGGACACGGGAAAGAGCTGGCGACGGAAACCAAGCTAATTGATCCCGAAACAGGCATGCAGGTTCCAAGCAGCGAAGCCCTCGAGGTTTTGGAGCACTACAACTACAAGCTTCTGGATTCCAAGGCTAATGTTGTGGACGAGAAGGAGATGGGCGACTTCATAGAATACTACTATGTTGACGAGAAGGGCGAAGAACACGTTGTAAGGCCATTCGACAGAACCACAGTTCTCGATATACCTGAGGAGAACTGGGTTCCATCAACGGTTGTGGACGAGTTCCTAATAACAGCCATGTACGAGCTTTATGCTGAGAAGAAGATTGACGTGGTAAAGCTCTGGCAGGAAGCCGAAAAACGCTTAAAAGAGGACACAGTGGGCGTTACAACATATTCTCATGGACACGGGTTCGTAAGCTATTATGCTTTCCTATGCCCAATAATACAAGGCGGAAGGTTCGTTTGGCTTTTGAAGCTTACAGACACTAAGGTTCGCCTAAACCACCTCATGGAGATTCCAGCCGAAGTCAAAATACCCGTAAAAGAAGCCCCAACACTACAAACGCTCCCACCGATACAGATGGTTATAAGCCCAGCAAAAAAGAAGAAGACCAGCCAATCGTAAGCGGGATTTGAAAACCCGCCTTTTTCTCTTTCTGGGGTGCTTATTTGCAGAAGCGGAGCAACCTAGACGAGTTGCTTTACAGGGTTAGGCTCAAGAAAGCCAGGGAAGAAGACGCCAAGCAGCTTTTCAAGGGCATTATGGACGAGATTTACCACGCTTCTGGGCATTCAACTAGGCGCTGCTGGGAAATGGCCATAGAGCTTGTTGCCGACTATCTTGGCATTATAGACGAGCCTTGGCGTTATTCACTTCCAGACCTTCCGAAAAGCCGCCTTTTCAAGGGGGAAATTAAGCCTGCAAGGCGCGAAGTTCCGCCCCAATTGGCTGAACGTGTTAGGCAGACAGGCCTTATCGAAGAGTTTGTTGAGGCTGCAAAGGCTAAGCCCTGGGACTATATAGGAGAAGTCTTCGTAGAGGAACGCCTAGCCAACAACAGGCTTGGGCAGATGCTCACGCCAAGAAGCGTTGTGCAGCTCATGCTTCAAATGGTTATGGAGGACTATTTCCTCAAGAAGGAGAGGGCTTGGGTTGACGCCGAAACCTTGCTGTGGGCTGCAGAATACACGCTTAAGCATGGACCACCAATATGGGCTGGCAAAGCCCTAGAAAGAGCCAACAAAAATATTGAGGATCTTAAAAGGCCGCAAACAATTCTTGATCCAGCTGTTGGGACAGGGCGTTTCCTTATAGAAGCAAGCCTAATGTATCCAAACGAGCCCCTCATACTGTTCGGCATAGACATAGACGTTTGGATGTATAGAGCCTGCCTAGTAAACATGGCCTTGTTCAGCCGACACCCATACAGCATAATCTGTGCAAACTCTCTTCTGATAGATGAAAAATATGCCAGCCCATCAAGTCCTCTATGGGATTACGGAAACTTATGGGAGCCAGCGGACGTTTCAAAATTCTACGTTAAGCCTCCGCCTGTAACAGCCGACAAATTCAACCTTGCAGAATGGATTAGGCTCAGACGTAAATAGCCCTTCTTTTTCTGTTCGGGGTGAAAGCTTGGGAACCATAAGAAGCGAGTATTCTATCGAACAGTTTGAGGCTGCCCTGCAAAGGTTTGCTCATCAGCTTCCAAGCATGATAGAAAGGATAGACGAGATACATGTCAGGTCAGAAAACATTGTTGTCGACTTAGAGTTTAGATATGGCGTTAAAGGCGAGATAGAGAAGATTTACGTGTCGTTTTACAAGAGGGATAAGCCGGACTCGTGGGGAGAGCTGCTGTCCTTCACGGTTGAGCCCAAAGACTATGTTGACAGCCCGCATATAACGAAGATTCACTATGAAGGGGCAAGCGACAAGCAGTACAGCGAGAAAATCTTGGCGTGGCTTAAAAGCCTCTTAGGCTCAGAGAAGCCTGCAGTAAGCTTCTCGCTTAAAGACTTCTCAAAGAAGGTTGACAGGAGGCTTACGGACTACAAGGCTTTCTCGAAGGGTTAAAAATGGAATCCGTCGTCAGAATTTTCAGGGAATCCCTATTCAAGGCTTTCTACGACTGGCTTGAAAAGAATAAGGCGGCTATTGGCGAGAAATGGTATGCTTACGCCTTCAACGAGGCTAAGAAGGCTGAGGATTTAGCTGACAACGCAATAGGCGTTGTTGGAGCAGCCATGTGGATGTTCAACACCATAGCGAACTGCGGCGTAATGGCAGGCGTAGGACCAGACGGCTACAGCCTACAATATTTGGAAAACTCAAAGATTGACGAGGCCTCAACCAAGAGGCTTCTACAGATGATTGTGGCTTGCCTGAACCTTCAACACCTGCCAATTGAAGAGGCTAAAAAGCCCATTCTAATAATTAGCAGCAGGAAGTTTTCACTGAAGCTTTTTGTGGAGGATAGGAAGCCATAAATACCGCTTTGTGATGTAAGATTTATGGTGTTGGTATGCCTAAAGGACCCGAATGGCTAACAGTAAGGCTCACTCCGGAGCTGATGGAGAAAATGAACTCTTATTTACTGGCGGTGGCCAACAAAATGGGCCGCATACCCCAAGGCCTAAAAACCAAAATAGTCCATGAAGCCCTCGAGGAATGGTTCAAAAAACATGGCAACGACTTCGAAAGATTCGCATAAATTTTTCTTTGTGGGGTGAAACCCTGTTACTTCTTTTCCAAAACATTTTGTGCACTTTGTGGAGTATGATGGGAATCCGGAGAAAATGGAGACGAAACTTTACGTGCAGAATTCCTACAATGCGCAGAAGCTAAATTTTTGTAGCTGAGAAAATTATGCTTAATGTTTAACAATCTTGCGATAAGATTTTCAGATGAGTTTATGCAAAAGTCTTTAATCCTAAAATAATTGACAATCTGGTGAGTTATATGTCTACAGTAGTAGACAAGAAGTTAACTCCTGAGGAATGGAGGGAAAAAGCAGAGGGTCTTGTGGTAGATTTCCTTAAGGAAAATGTTGCGGCTCATGCAAGGGAGATAAAAATCGCTTTAGAATATGGTCCTTTTCACTGGGTTACGCAAAATGCCATCACCAAGCTTTACAATGAAGGAAAGCTTAGGCGTAGGAAGAGATCATATGAGGAAAAATCTGGGAGGACCGCAACTTTCTATTATCTAAAAGAACTAAGATATTCCGATGTTGCTGAAGTAATAGAGCGAAAATTGCCCGTTATCAAGGCATATACTGAACTTAATGAGAACCCTGAGAAGCGTAAAAAAATGGGGCATCTGGCGGAAGATTTTCTGATTCCTCTTTTCGAGAAAGCTGGTTATGTTGTGGTTGCAAGAGATGCAAGGTTTTTCAGAGGTAAGGAATGGCCTCGCTTGACAGACTTAGACCTAATTGTTTATGGTCAAGATGAAAACAGGTGGTACGGTGTCCAGATTAAAAATGCTCTAGACTATCCAGAATGGGATGATATAGCAGAACTATTGGACATTTGTAGGTTTCTCGGGTTAGTTCCGTGGCTTGTATGTAGAAATTGTCCAAAGGATTACATTTGGGAAATTATTCAATGTGGTGGTTTTGTTACCCTTTTTTGGGAGAGAAGATGGTTGTTAACCCAAGAGTATAAAGATGTAGCAGAATTAATAGAGATTAATACTAAAATTAAAGTTACTCCCCCAAGTACCTTAAAAGAATTTGCCGATGCATTTGTGCATGACATAAAGCTAATTCATAGTATTAAACCGAAAGGAAAAAGTTAAAATTTTTGATTTTTTGGATTTTTCTCTCTATTTTATGTTTCTTTTACTTGAATGTTGCTTTCTCATCCTTATTCCCCCTGAATATAGACATGGCGTGCAACGATAGAAAAAACTTTAAAGTAAAGAGTTACAAGCAACGTTTAATAAAGTGTTGATGGTTAATCAAGTATACTAATGGAGAGTATGCGAGTGACTCGTCAATGGCAACTAATGAGGGAGGCGCAGACATTCCTTAACGTTTCTAGGCTTGCTAATAATGCGTTACTAGGAATTCATTCAGTTCAGGTTGCAAGGGAAAGAAGTGAACCGATAGATAAGGTTTACATTGAGAAGATAGATGATGGTATAAAACTTTTGAAGGCAATGTTTCGCGCATTGGAAGCCAGAGAAAAGCAGGAAGCCGTATCCAGAGAAGCACTATCTGTTTTGTATGTTCTCTCACAAGGTCGAATGGTTAGTAATTTCGGCACTCTTAAGAAAATAATTAAAGTGTCTATAGATGAGCTGGAAAGTTTTAAAGAAGGAAGAACGTTATCTCCTGAAGAAGCTGAAGGTTTATTAGAAATTATTGCCAACTCAACTTCTGAGGAAGCTTCAAAAGCTACGTCAAAAGTTCGCATCTTTATGACGGAAGCAAGATAGTAATGTTATTGCTTGAAAAGAAAGCTTATGATATGTTATCCAAGATTACTTTTGCTAGGGAGTTTGTTAGGAAAATAAAATTGGATAATGTTTTAGAGAATTATGTTAAATCATTCATATCGTGGCTCGACACTCTAGAAGAGCGTACTAGAAACGCGAGAACAAGCTTTGCAGAATTTTTGAGACATACGAACTTTAAGGAGGAAAAACCTTTACGCAATGAAACTCAACAAAGATTATTGACGGATATATTGAGAGAATACGAGGATATTGAAGAATGCTTTTATTTGGGTGTAGATGCATTTTTGCCTTTAATATCAATTTGGGATTATCAAAGAAGGGAGCCAAACATTAAGAGGCAACATAGACTTCTTGTGAACTTTGTAAATGAACTTTTGGAACTTTCGCATATTTCTGAGCCGATGATGACAATTATTGGTGAAACATACGCATGCTTACCACTGAGTTGGGGAGAAATAATGAAACACGTTGTTTTTGGCTCTTATACAGAGATGGAAAACTTATGTAAATGGGTTTTATTGGCTCATGAGATAGGACATGCTTATTATGATATGAATGCAGAGAAATTCAGCTCTGATTTATTTCCTTTGGTTATAAGGAAGTTGATTGAAGTTAAACCTGTGAATGTAAAACAGCATGAAATAGAAGCCGCAATTTATATGTGGACAGAAAAATGGATACCTGAACTTGTAGCAGACTGCTTTGCCACTAAAACACTGGGACCTTCATTTGTTACTCAATTCATGTTAACTGTGCTTGACAGCCGTCCTCAATTTCCTGTACTTACTCATCCTCCATCTGATCTCCGTGTTAGATTCATGCTGAATGTGCTAATTTCTTTGGATCTGCCCAACGTTGATGTTAATTTTTATCGAAATGTTTGGCGCTCATATTGTCATAGTGTGTCGAAGCCATCGTCATTGTATGTTTTACATGATGATATTATAAAAACTGCTTTAGATGGGATAAATTTCATCGTTCAGGAGAGTCCAGTAAGGGGTAAATGGGCTGATGTATTAAAAGCCCAAAATGCTTTAGCTCAAGGGGAAATTCCCAATCAAGACCTCATAAGCATTATATCTGCGTTATCACTATCAGAACCAAAAATCGATCTTCGTGCGATGTATGATGAACTATTAAAGCGGCACTCCAGTGATTCTGATACTCTTTAATGCAAATGGTGTTAACGCGTCTGCATATCTTAAAGTAGCGGGTAACTTCATCTTTAAAAGTATTGATCCCCAGTGCATAAAAGACAGGTAGAATATATCTTCCAAAACAACTTTAATGTTTGCTTTGTCGAAGGGAGGTACGAGTTCTATCAACATCGGTCGAGCTGTGCCTTGTTTCAGTAAAGGAGATCCTGTAGTGGCAATAATGCCACTATGATCATCTAATATCAAATAAGATCCTGCTCTACAATTATCTTCTTTTTCTTTCTGAAGCTCATAAAGTCGATAGGGAACTAGCTTTTTTATATTCACGCAAATAATACGAGAAGCATCGCTCATAATTCCATCTTTTCTTAATTCCGATTGTATGAGGTCAACGCCATGTAGTTCTTCATCTGTAAACTCTCCATCTCTATGAATGATTATAGCTTCAATGTTTCTCTTCAGACCTTTAATAGTGTTAACTATTGTCCGCTTAAGCTCTGAATAATCAATTTTCTCTCCACTTTGAGGACGCCATTCTTCCCCCAAATAGTTGCCGAATTCATCAAAAAACGTGAAACACGCTACCCTAGCTTTTTTCTCTCCTCCAACATCAAGTCCTATATAAAAATCAGCACTTAATCGATTACGTAAAACCCAGTGTCTTCCACCCATTTTGCCCAGTAAGCCTGCACAAACGTTAACTATTAAATTGTGGTATCGTCCTATTTGCTCTCTTGACAATCGGTATTTTTCATCTATAACACGATAAGTCAAAACTTGATTTGGTTTATCAAACCATTCTTTAAAATTGAGATATCTTTCTGTTTCATCTTCATGCTGTATTACAGCTAATACCGCATCTATATTGCTTTTAAATGAGTCATATTCCTTTCTAACGTCGATTTCGGGGTAATTGTAAAATATAGGTTTATCAGGCAAGTATGTCCTAAAAAACTTTTTTGAAATCCATCTGCAGTCATTATAAAAATTCCACATAATGCCCTTTGCAATTATTGACGGGTAGACGATCAAAATCTTATTATTTAGGAATGTTGCTTTTCTTGCTGGGCCTAACTTACGTAAAGCGTTTTTCATAAACTGTCCATAATTAGATAAGTCAGGTTTGAGCGATGAATTTTCGCCAAAAGTAAGTTCTGGTGGAGGTAATACACCTGCCTCATTGGTTGCTTCGGAAATATCATTAAAATCAAACTCTGTGATCAGCTCAGGTCCTAATGGCAAAGGATTTAAGATCATTAGAAACTTTTTCGTCAAAAGACGCCTTCTTTCCGCTGAAAGGAAAACTTCTTTTTGCAGTTCTCTTCTTAATGTCCTTTCTCTTGGAAAATCATCTGTTTTTAGAATCTGTTTGAGCAGACTAGGAGCCATAGTCAACTCTTTCGCATTTTTACCCCTCTTAACGATAACGATACATTCATCGTCAGATATTTGGTTGGCTAACTCAGATCTGCCACCAGGCCGTCTGAAATATTCTTTAACGCTGTAAACGCGGTCGTCGATTTTAATACACTTCTCGGTGACTGTGGTATCAAAATCTATTCCAACAATTTGGTAAATTGATTTACCCTTTTCTTGAGTTGCTATAACATATCTATTTTTTAGCTTCTTTTTTGCCTCCTCTTTTCCGAGTTTAGAGATCAGCTCCCAAATAGTGGCTCGTGTCGTGACTCTTGTAATTGGGTCAATAGTAGCAAATATCTTGCCTTTGTATATGTCGTATCGAAACCAAAGTCCTCGGTAGATCTCATATTCGTCTATTACTTTTTCAGGCAAATACTCAAAATATCTATTGTAAGTGTATCTCCATAAGCCATGTTTCGTAAGGGCACGTCTCGCCGCCTCATAATGGAACTCTCGTAATTGCTGTGGGTATTTTAGAAGAGGCTCATTCTGTTTTTCAAGCGACGCTATATAGTCCATAACACTAAACGTTTTTGTTATGGGTGGCTCAAGTGCCATTGCATAGTCTTCTTCCTCAGGAGAGTAAGGAACTACTAAGACTCCTAATTGCTGGCTGATATTCTCTATAATTCTGCTCAAGTTTCTGAAGTGGTTATTATCTCTGGGCACACCTTTAATACGATAAAGGTCTACCGTTAATTTTTGTTCTTGAATTGACTTCTTGCATGGAAATATATTTGAGTATATCGTCAACGTTAGCTAACCTGAATATTACTCTTACTAGCTATTATTTCAGAATTATGGAATTTGTTGATATTTTCATGGTGCGTTGGTGACATTATTGCAATTATATGTTTTAACCACATAGAGTAGCATTTTTATACAATGATTCCTCATATTACGAATCTCCGTCATTACACGTTTACCTCACAAATTCTATTCTGAACCCACGCTCTGTTATGGCGTAAAGCCTTTTCTGATATTTTTCAAACTCCTCCTCAGTCATGAGGATTATATGTTCCGGCTCTTCTTTGGCTGAATGCATTAAACGTCCAAATCTTTGGCTCTCTTGCATTCTGCTACCATAAAGATAAGCCACTTCGATAACACGTTCTATGTCCGGCAAGCTTACGCCTTCATCGCCTACACGGCTAACTACACATGCTTGGCTTTCCCGGATAACGTCAAGCCTGTCTTTGGTTTCTCCATAAACAAATGGTATGTTGAAGGTTTTGGCTATTTTCTCGCCCAAGTCCAACCAATCGCAGAAAATCAACGTCTTAACGGGTATCTGCAGAAGCTCGCCCAGTTTCCGCATTTTCTCACGGTTGTCGCTTAGAATATAAACTCGGAAGGTTGGTTCACGCACTACTTGAAGCCTGATAAGTTCTTCCCAGCTCATGCCTATAGGAAAGCCTGTTAATGCGATGATGTAGTTTTCACGTCCGTCTTCGCGGTAGGGCGAACCGCTGAAGCCCATGCGGTATTTAGCCTTCAAAGTGGCTAAGCGGATAAATGTGTTCGCAGGTAAATGTTGCACTTCATCGTAACAAACGAGGCTATACTCATTATTTTTGACCTTGTCATAGGCATGATATGTGACTACTTCTATTTCATGTCGGTATTGCGGTATGTATTTGTTCATGCGCTCGAGCCACTGTTCTTTAAGCGTTAGAGTTGGAACGACAACTAGTTTTCTGCCTTTAATTCTTGCCAAAGTGTATATTCCGAAAAGGCTTTTTCCAGAGCCGAATGCCCAGAAAACTCCGATTGCACCCTTGCTAAGAAACTCGTTCCAGGCATATTCCTGGTAGCTTCTTAGTTTTATGCCATCATAGGGCCTGAGGTCTTCCTCTTTAACCGGGGTTGGCATAAAAGGCAGGGTGCCGTCTTCAACCATTTGGGCTATGAGCTTGAACTCGTAGCCTTTCTTTATGCGTACTCTGTCTTCGCCCTCACGTCTCGTAATAAAATGTTTGTATCGGCGTAGGGCTTCATCTTGCAGTTCCTTGCCAGTTAGCAGCATGCCATCGTAAACTTTGAAGGGCAGGGGCTTGGCAAACTTGAATTTTTCTTCGAGGCTTGCGGGGATTTCGCTAAACCACTTAACATAGCGGTTTACGACGAAAATGTTGTAGCTTTTTGTCGAGCGTTCGAGCCAGCCTATTTGAAAGTTAAGCCATTTAGGAGCGATAACATACCACTCATTAGCCCTTTTAGGAATAATCACGTAGGGCTCCTCGAAAAATGGTTCTAAAAACTCCTTTCGCACTTGGCTGAAGCGGAACAGCTCCATTTTACGCTCAAAGTCGCTGCGGATCTGGTCTTGCAAAACTTCAATCGAATGTTTTAACTCTTCCAGCTTGGCTACGGCTTCCATAACTTTTTGGCGGACATCAGCCGTGTTAAACTCGGTCAAGCCCTTAGCTTCTCCTTGATTGTTCGGTTGTATTTTTCGATGAGGGATGAGTAGGCTTCCAGGTCTAAAGCCGTCTTTTCAAGCCTCTCGGCAAGGGCTAAAAGTCTCGATTTAATGTCCATAGCGTTGGCTCCTCTTCAGCAAATGCGGGCATAGGTTTTCTTGGCAGTAGCCCACAGTGCCATCTATGGCTAGGCAGTTTCCATCTCCATACTGGTCATAAACACGATGAATACATGTGACGTAGGGCTTAACGGTCCATACGTCGCCCTTGACTATTTGGCTCCAGTTTCCAGTTTTATGATGTTTGCCTAATGGAAGGCGGATGAAGTTACCGATTATGTCGTTTTTCCATTCTCGCTGTTTTGGGAATATTCTTACGCCAAACTCGTTTTCCATTTCGGTTATTTCGTGGGCTATTTGCCATAGGGGTGTGGGTTGCAGAAATGCCCATACGTGGGTGCCTTTTCCTCCTGTTTCTTCCTCGATTATGCTGTTTTTTCCGAATTTTCTGCTCATGTAAATGGTTAAGTATTCTCCGCTTTTGTAGTCGAGGTCTATGCAGAACCACTTTATGTAGCCCTTCTTGTTGAAGGGGTAAACTCCAAGAGTGTATCTGCCTTTTAAATGGTCCTGAACCTCTTTCGGCGTTAGCCTGCCCTTTTCGGTTCTCCAGCCTTCGCTTGTTTCAACGCCGTAGACGTCGTCGCGTGCCACAAACAGTTCAAAAAGCCTCTCAGCCAACGATTGGCTGCACAAAACCTTTTTCGCCTGCCATTCTTATGGCTTCAGCTGTTACGCCATCTCTTCCAGCTTCATCCAGTCTGCTCCAGAGCTTCCAAAAAACAGCCTTTAAAACGTCCTCCAGGTATTTGCCCTTATACCTTGTGACCACATAGTCAACAACTATCGGCGGATAGTGCCTTCTAGCTTCCTCGGCCCTTTCGAATATTTCTTCTTCTGGCGTTTTAGGCTTTAGAGGAGGCGTTACAATTTTTTCAGCTTCTTCCACAAGCTTTGGCTTTGGAAGTTCAAGGATTCTCTCGACTGTTTCAGGTTTTGTGGCAAGGGCTTTGGCGACTTTTCTAGCTTCTTTGACGCTTAACCCTTTTTCAGCTATTGTTTCAACAAGTTTTGGCTGTTTATCCTCTGGCAGAGAGGCGATGACTTCGATGTGTTTTCCAGATAAAGGTTTTCCTGTGAAAGCTTTTTGGAGGATTTTTCTCCTTGCCTCCTTCTCAACTTTTATGCGCTTGAGTATTTGCCACACACGCCGCTCGCTTATTCCAAACCTTTCAGCCAATTGAGTGGCGGTGAACCCTTTCTGGTGGAAATAGTTGAAAAACACGGCTTCAAGCATTGGATCAATTTTGCCCCTTTCCCTGTTTCGCTTATAGTTTAGAATGTAGGCTTCGTCGCGACTGCATTCCTTTATAACGACTCTGATTTCCGTCCACCTGAGAAGTTTGGCAATCTCCCATCTGGTGTGTCCGTCAATTATTTCATATTTGGCGAACGGATATTTCTCCTTGGCTTCTTCAACCTCTTCAGGAGTCATCCTCCTAACAAGCAGAGGGTCTATGCTGTTAACGTCCCTAGTTTTCATGTCTTCTCTCAGCATGTCCTCTTCTTCTCTGCCGATAACCGTAAAATGCATTGGAAGGGGCTTAAGTTGCTCTATTGGAATAAGCTCAATTCTGCCTTCTTTTTCAGTTTCCGCCATTTTAATCACCGCTGCTCGAAAACGTTCAACCGTAAGAACACCCTAAACTCTAAAATCATACTTATACCTCCAACATACTGAACTCGGGTTCAGTCTGAAATCGTACCTATACCTCCATACTGACCCCGGGTCAGTATGTTGAAGATCCCTAACCAGCGTCTTCGATTCCCCTTTCAGTTATCTTTATGGTTCTGCTTTGTCTTGGGAGGTAGCTTGAGTCTATCAGCGTGGCTATGCTTACGTTCGGCTTGTCTGTTTCCTGCAGGTATATGCGGTTGTTGGCTCCGTAAGCCATAACGTATCCGCCTATAGGCGGTTTCAGAAGTTCAGGCCTCGTGGTTGTGTACTGGGCTGTGGGGGTTGCGAGAACTTGGTTTGTGACGAGAACAGCCATGTCGTAAGCCCTTGCCAGCTTTATCAGCAAACCTATGGCGTAGTTCAGCTTCTGCTGACGTGGGCATAGCAGTTCGCGTCCAGGATATTCTCTCCTGAAGGGGGATACGAAGCTGTCTATAGCCAGGTAGCGGATGTTCCTTTCCTTGATGAACTTGTGGGCTGTTTCAAGGGTTGCAATTAGGTCTGAGGATGAGGGAACCCTCCGCAGGTGAATGGGGCTTATTGCCTCGTCTGGGTCAAGCTCCCTAGCCTTCGCGATCTGGCGTATTCGATTTACGTTTAGGGTTGCCTCCGTATCCAGTATGAGAACATTTCCGCCTAGGGCTTTGGGCGCTAAAACGGCTGTTGTGTAGACAAGCTCAGTTTTGCCGCAGGCGTAGCTTCCGCAAACCTCGGTTATCTCCTGAGTTCTTATACCGCCAGCTAAAATTTCGTCCAACGCCTTCGAGCCCGTTGGAATTGTTCTGCGCTTTAGCTCTTCCTCATAAAGCTCTTTAGCCGACTGTATGCGGATGTCAAGCTTGCTTCTCGCATCCCTTATTAAGGCTTCAGCCCTGTCAAGGCTAAAGCCCATCCTCTCCCCAATCCTTTGAAAGAGGAAATGTGGGACCTCTGTGGCTATGGATTCAATTGTGTAGTAACCAGCCTCCTTAAGCAAAGCAGCAAATTCGGGCGTCACACCCTTAAGCTTCAAAAGTGGATCCCTAAACTCCTCAAGCTCGCTTTCGCTGATCATTTCGCCTACAGCTTCACTCATGCCCCTGCCCCCTTTCAACGCCGTGAGCCTTTCTCTCCAAAAACTCCTTGACAGCCACACGAACCATGGAGCTTATCGACTTGCCTGTTTCGCGGCTTAAATCCTCAAGCCTTTCAAGGTCTTCCTGCTCGATGAGGACCGAAACCTTCACTTTACGAGCCAAAACCGTTTCCTCCTAAACGCTTACAGGAACCATTTCCAGAATGAGCCGGCGGATGTCGCCAAAGTTGAGTTTTGGGTATCGGCTGCGGATCCATTCTGCAAGCCATGCCAGCTCTTCGCGGACAAACTCACGATCTTCTATTGAAACTACGTCTATATGTCTCGCACCCATTCTATTGGGCCTCCTTGGCTAGGTTCTTCTCGAAGTATTCGTTGATGATGAGCCTCAGAACCTCGGTGTTGTTTGTCAAGCCCTTGGCATTTTTTATCCGGAGGAAGCGGGTTCTAACTTCGCCCTTCAGCTTTACTCGGATGTCCAGGATGTTTTTGCCTTGGGACATTTTTATCCACACAATTTAGTTTTTTGTGGCTTTTAGCCATATAAAACTTCCGATAGTTGCAAAAAGTGGAAAAACTTATAAACAAATAGCTTCAACTACACTATAGAGGTGGACTGCATGGGAAGAAAGAGAGGCGTAACAGTATTCCTAGACCCTGAAGACCTAAAATTCCTTAGGGAGAAGAACAGCGAAACCGGACGCAGCCTCTCAACGCTCATCCGCGAAGCTGTAAAAAGCTGGATCAGGAAGGAGAGGGCGAAATGAGCATCCCAAGAAGCCTTAAATACGGGGTGAGCTGTATCCTAAAAAGCGTGTGTCAAATGTACACATTTTGTTACAGAAAGGGGATGTTAAAT
>Ga0272449_1002070_pt1 | contig 19251 bp, 15 predicted proteins | sample YNPCB0241_FD_198679 | JGI IMG/M metagenome (GOLD analysis project Ga0272449, IMG submission 198679) | Hot spring sediment microbial communities from Yellowstone National Park, WY, United States - YNP-CB-024-1 | ecosystem: Environmental > Aquatic > Thermal springs > Hot (42-90C) > Sediment... | reverse complement strand
AGCCTAAAATGCGGCCGTTCTCAGCAGCCACGACGACGGCATCAGCGGCTTTGCCCAGGCAGGAGTTCTCTAGCCAAACAGCGTGAAGTTCATCAGCGACCGCTCTGGGGATGCAAGGATCGGAGTGGAAGCGGTCATAGATATAGGATGAGCGGGCGATGGCTTTCATCTGTTCTATGTCTTCAGGCTGGGCGAGTCGAATCTTCAGGCCTGCTGGAGGCGAAGGCCAGTGAGCATCCGTAATGTCAAGAGAGAAGGTGAGAATGCCATCTACGGTAATGAAGCCATACCGTTCCAAAAGATGGATGGTGGAAAGGTCAGAAGCGTGAACGCGAGCAGTAAGATGCTGAATTCCATGATCAGCGCATGTTTTCAGCACCGCCATGAGCAAGACTTCTTTGATTGCATATTGATTCTGGTAGTCACCCGAGGCGATAAGGTAATCCAGACGGCCAGCGCTAACACCCAGTTGCTGGCTATCCCATGCCAGGGAGGTCCATACCGCCAGCCCCTGGGCACCGTCTGACCCTGGAACCCATAAAGCAGAGTGTGCACTACTCTTAATGCTTGCCTGGACCCGGGCCAGAAAGAGTTGTTGTAAAGCCTCCTCGCCGACCCTGCAGCTATAGTGGGCATAAGGCTTAAAGGGGTAGGCCTGCAGCAGCGGAACGCAAGTTGCGAAAGCCTCCGGGTTGAGAGGCTCAGCCTTACGCATCTGGCGATTCCTGATAGCGCTGGATGGTCTCTGGAGGAACGTACACCCCCTTTGCCAGGAGAACCATTGGGATAGTCCGCACAAGGATGTAGAAATCCAGCCAGAGAGAGTAGTTTTCCACGTATTCCACATCGAGGTCGCGGCGCAGTTCCCAAGGGATGCTGTTGCGACCGTGAATCCAGGCCCAGCCCGTCATCCCTGGCTTGACCAATAGTCGCTTCTTGTGGCGCTCTGAATAGAAGCGCACCTGGTCAGGCAGGTCAGGCCGGGGGCCGACGATACTCATATCGCCTTTCAGGACATTGATGAACTGTGGCAATTCATCCAGAGTCGTTTTGCGCAGAAAGCGGCCGACGCGGGTGACCCGAGGGTCATCCTCAGCGTTGAAAGTGGAGCCATCCGGGTTTCGGATGTCCGGCGCATTCACATACATTGTGCGAAACTTGTAGCAGGTGAAGAGCTTGCCATCCTTGCCCACGCGGGTCTGGCGGAAGAGGACAGGGCCTTTGGAGTCCAATTTGATGGCCACGGCGATGAGAAGGAACAGAGGCGAAAAGATAACCAAGGCTATTATGGAGAGGAGAACATCCATCGCTCGCTTGAGAACTGCTTGTATCGGGGTCATCCTTCTATCCTCTCCGGGCATTTTTCGTGCAGCAGATTAATATACAAGTCCCACATCTCCTGAAACATGCGATCGATTGTGTAATGCTCTAAAACGCGTTGCCTGGCAGCAATAGCACAGCGCTGAGCCAAATCGGGTTCCTCCACAAAGCGCACAATTGCTTCAGCGATTTGTTCTGGCGACTTGGGCGGAACCAACAAGCCGGTCACCTCATGTTGGATAAGTTCGGCATTCGGCAGAATAGATGTGGTCACAATAGGTTTGGCCGCGGCCATAGCCTCCAGCAGCGAAATGGACAACCCTTCCCATAAGGAAGGGCTTACGAAAATATCCAGTGCTGAGAGGATCTTTGGAATGTCCTGACGGAAGCCCAGAAAACACACTTCTTCACTAATACCTAATGAAGTCGCAAGGTTTTCCAGTTTTTTTCGATCAGGACCATCACCTACCAGCAGCAATGCGAAGGGTCTGCCTTTAAGTAATTGTTTTAGGGGTACCATGGCCTTGACCAGAGAATCATTATCCTTCTGGGGTGCCAAACGGTTAATATTGCCGATTAACAAGCAATCAGGCGGAATACCAAGTTCCTCTCTCAGGTCTTTTCCAGAATCGTTCTCAGCTGCGATGATAAATGGCTCAGGGTCAATGCCGTTACAGATAGTCACCAGTTTATGCGCAGGGGCAATATGCAACCTGCGTCCTAAAGTTGCTGTTGCATGACTGGCACAAATAACACGTTTTGAGATTAACCCAGCCAGGTATTCCAGTGGGGTGAAAATCAGCCTTGCTCCCAGCCCAGAGAATTCAGTCACAGGCCAGCCCTGGGCTGAATGAAAGCGCAAAGGCACTCTGGCTAACCACGATGCCAAACGACCTACAAATCCAGGGACCGAGGTGTGAGTGTGGACAATATCAAAATGCTCTTTCTTCAATAGCCTCAACAGTGCTATTAGAGCTTTGATGTCCTGTAAAGGGGCTGGATCACGAGGTATTAAAATACTACGTATGACCCTAAGCCCCTCTATCTGTTTCGCCTTAGAGATTGTAGTGTTATCTGTGGATAACAGCGCAACCTCACATCCTTTCTCAACCAGGAAACGGCACCAAGAAAGGACCAGATAAGTTCCACCGCCAAATTTGGAATCACCAAGGATTTGTAATACACGGAATCGCATTCTATTGTTGACCTCCGTTGAGAACACATTGTCTTGGAGGGCCAGAAACCTCTACTTCTAACAAGGGCAAGTAACCAGAATATCGTATGCTTAATCCTGGCGGTATATTTCGAGCGTCTGATGTGCCGCTTGTTCCCATGTAAATTTTCGGCTGTGTTGCAAGCCCTTTTCGATTAATGAAGATCGTAATCGCTGATCAGTAGCGACAGAAAGCAAGGCCTCCGCCAGTTGGTCAACATTAGTTGGTTCAACCAGAATAGCGTTCTCACCAGCAATCTCTGCCATCGCGGCAACGTTAGAAGTAATCACGGGTGTTCCGCATGCCATTGCCTCTAATATGGGTAGGCCAAATCCCTCATAGAGAGAAGGATAAACCAGGCTTGTAGCCGCGCTATAGAAATGGGCCAGCTCCTCGTCTGATACATACTCAATAAACCTTACTCTATCCTGCAATCCTAACCTAGCGACCATTTCTTGGGGTTCCTTATACCCCTTGTAACCACTTCCGATAATTACCAACGCATGGTTGGGCAAATTAGCAACCACTTTTGAAAAGGATTTTATAAGTGTCGGAAGATTTTTGTGAGGCCTCTGTTGTCCTACAAAAAGGAAATAAGGACACGTTATTCTATAGCGAGATAGAGTTTGCAGTATTTCTGCAGAATCGTAGTGCTTCAAGAATGTTGGATCTACACCTTCGTAAATCACACTAATGCGGGATTCTGGATATTTATATATCCTTTGAATATCTTTTGCTGTGGTCTTGGAAACAGATATCACTCGATCAGCTCTAAGCAAGGCAAGTTTTGTAGCGATTCTTGTATAGACTGATTTTAGCCTTGACAACCCGACAAAGAAGTCCGGGTATTTGACATACTGTAAATCGTGAATGGTGACGATCTGTTTCACTGATTTCCATAAAAAGGGGAGATCGAAATGGGGGTAATGATACACATCCGCGTCTATACTGGTTTGCGCAAAGAGGAACCACAAATAATGTGCGATTCCCATACGTGGGGTTCTCATAAGGCGAATTTGAACATTCGGATAACGACGTAGTTGCCATAATGGATGGTGCTCCACCAAAGCAGGATTGACTAACACAACCCACTCATTCTCACGATCTATCTTCAGCAGATGCTCAATAAGCTGCCAGGCATAGCGACTTACTCCGGTTTTGCGATTCAAAACCACTCTAGCATCATAACATATCTTCATTTCAATTCCTCCCTTTATGGACCCTGGTGCTTTTTTCATATATCTTGTGCTATCATACCCCTATCTTTAGGCAGAGGGGGGAACCATGAAGAAGCATTATCAGGTGCATTTAAGTCCGGAGGAAGAGGTCCGATTGCGCACGATGTTGCGCAGGGGGACCCATAATAGCCGCGTCCTTAATCGAGCCCCAGTCCTGCTCGTGGCCCATGAGGGGAAGTGGGATTAAGGGTATTTCACCCCCTCTTTCCACCGCTTTTTCCTTAAGTATTCCAGGTAATCTTCCCGACGTAGGAGGAAAACCTCCCTGACCCCTTCACGGTCCTCCCTTCCCCTCCCCCGAACAGTATACCCCAAGCCTCTGATCATTGGAAGGGAAGAGCCTATCCGTTTTCCCAGCTGCGACTGACATCCCAACAAGTATCCACATAGTAGGCGCAACAGGGATGCTCGTGTTTACATAATCAAAGAACCCCCCTACCGTTACTGTGATAAGAGTTGCGAGAGCGGTTGCGGAGATTACCTTTGCAAACGAATCCGACGATCTAAACCGCCGCCATATACCGATAAGGCTCGACACAATAGTACCGACATAAAGCCCTAGCCCCACTAATCCGGTTTCTTTCAAAAGTAACAGATAGTAGTTGTGAAGGGTAAGATGACGTGATAGATAGGATCCGCTGCTGCCCAGGCCAGAACCAAGCAGCAATTGCGGCACCTGCAGAGACGCCAGCTCTAATCTCCACTGGCTCAAGCGGCCTTCTAATGTTTGGGTAGGATCATCGGTTACCCACCCTGGAATTATCTGCAAAATCCGATACTGCACATAAGGCACCTTTGCTATTAAAAATACTGCGAATAGCAGCCCAATAAATAATGTCAAGATACGAGTCCTAAGGACTTGGCTCTTTGTTATCAGCCATATTATCACACTGATACCTATTAAGCCGGATAGCCACGCACCGCGAGAATAGGTCATAAGAAGCGAAAGCATCATAATAGCCAGGGCAATTATGGACAATTTTCGAGGCTGACTTCCTAGTTTATAATCCCAAAGGAGAAGGCTCAAGAGAGCAAAAATGATTATTGCGAAAAATAATCCATATCCATTCACGGAGATCATTCCCCCCAAAATACCCATCGAGCGGGAGGAAATGTCAAACAAACTGCCTTCAGCCCATTTGCTGATAAGTCCAACAAGTGCTGAGACAACTCCGCCAGAAATTAGCATATAAAATATTCGTTTACACCAATCCATACGAGAAATAGTTGAGGTTACAAAAGCAAGCATCGTAAACTCCCAATGAACTCGCAGATCCACCGCTGCCAACCAACCCTTCTGTTCGCCGCTAACGGTTATAAGAGTACCGATCCAAATATAGATGATGTAGAAGATCAACCACACCAATGGTTTGTATATAATAAATTTTCTTTTGTGTGAAAGCGTATGCATTAACCAAGAAATTACTACACTAAGAATCAGAATATCCTTCACCGCACCTATGATTGAATATTGATCTTCAAAGTCGATGCCAAAAATCCTCAAAAAGGCTCCATGGAGAGGCAGCAACCAAGTGAGGGCTAATATTCCATATAACTCACTTTTGATCAGCAAGAAAAACACAATAAGTCCAACAGATAACAATAACACATACTTGAATGAAAGAAGACTTGCCAGTAAACCAGAAATAAAACCTATAGTTATCGTCATGAAAACGACATTGAATTCAGGCAGTCTTGACTTTAACATCTAAGCCCCCAAGCCGTATCTGCATAAATCTGCGAGCCATTTCTTTTACTTCCATTCCCATGTCGTTAAAATCTCTTTATATATCGACTCAATACTTTCAATATAATTTTCTATCGAAAAATTACTTAATACTTTTTGGTGCCCTCGCCTCCCTATTTCTGAGGCTAATGTTGGATTTTCCATAAGTTCAATAATTCGTTCAGCCCACCTGTGGACATCATCTGGAGATACCAAGAAACCATCTACACCATCTTCAATGATTTCAGCAGGCCCTCCTTTGTCAGTAGCAATGACCGGGACCCCATATGCCATTCCTTCTAAGACTACTCTACCCAAAGGTTCTTCCTCCGATGGCACGATCAAAACATCCAAATTTTCGTATATCTCATCAGGATCTCTGCGGAAGCCCCAAAAGAAAACAGAGTCTTTTAATTCCATTTTTTGTATCATCCTATAAATATGAGCTAAATATGATTGGTCAGCCTTCCCCAAGTCGCCTACGATCGCCAAGCGCACTCTTTTCTCTGTACGTTGCCTAACCTCGTCCAGTATTCTAAGAGCGGTAAGGTGCCCTTTCCATGGAAGTATACGTCCTACTAAACCGATTGTAAATGGCCTGAAGCTCAGGCCATCTTTTCCTGCAAGTTTAACTTTTACAGGATTATATGCAATGTAGTTGTTTCCAACCTTGCCCAGCGTTATTGGGTCGTGTCTTATTAATGAGGCCTCTTCTATCCCAAATCTTCGCGCTACTGCACCAGATATACTTATAGTTTTCACGGCAATTCTTATCGGTATCAATCGCGTAAGCGCTACATAAATCAGAGCACTGAGCCCTTTCCTTGGGCCCAAATCACGCAAGTGCGCGATAAAGGGAAACTTCCGCCAACAGGCTAGGGCGCCAAAAAAATTAGCACTAAAGGAATTGCCATGGACGATAAGTGGTTTCTCTATGCTATCAAGGACTCTGCGCAATCTATATGATAATATCACTATTTGCATTGCGAAGTAACACAGAGCCAGGGGATTATAGATCTTCTTGCCTAATATATGGAAACTAAATGAAGGAAATTTGCTTCCCTTAAGATTAATAACTTGAATTCCCTGGCTGGCCACTGTATTTGCAAATTCACCCCAAAACGGAACTACCAAAATTGGCTCAAACTGCTTCCGATCTATGTTCATCATCAGATCATAAAGCGAGACCTCAGCCCCTCCAAGCCATTCTCCAGTCGAGTTTACATACACAATTCTAGGCTTAATAGGCATATATTCCTCCTGGTTAGTGGTTTGGTAAACCCATTAATCGATATAGCTCGTTATATTTTTTGACGATGAGTGTCCAATCCCTGTTCTCCACCACATACTTCCTATTAGCCCGTCCTAATTCATGTCTTAGATGGTCATCGCGTAAAAGCCTTATACACAAATCCGCCAGACCTTCTATATCACCAGGTCGAAAAGTGAAGTGAGATTGCTCGGGCGAAACAGTTTCTTTCAAGGCTGGCAAATCACTTATGATAAGTGCTTTGCCCATGGCTTGGGCTTCTAGGGGTTTAAGCGGAGTGACGAGGCGATTGACTCTTGAGTCCACGCGTGGAAAAACAACAATATCAATCAATGAGTAATACATAGGCACTAAGCTATGATCTATCAATCCAGTGAAGATAATTTTCTGCCGCACACCTAGCTCTTCACTCATACGCTCTAGGCGCTTCCGATCCTCTCCTTCGCCCACTATTAGCAATTTCACTTGTGGAAATTCGCTAAGAATCCTCCGGAAAGCGTAGATCAGAATGTCTAAACCCTCTAATCGCCGAAGAGAACCAATGAATCCAATCACCAAGGAGTCTATTTGTAGAATTTGACTTAAAGTTTGCTCCCGAGGTTTTGGTGAAAAGAGGCCAGTGTCTACACCATTCGGGACACATACAATCTGTTCACGTTTAACCCCTCTTTCAACCAGGTCTTGAGCCATAGTTTGAGAAATGACTACTACTTTATTGGCACGTCTCATAACGTACATACCAAGTGCACGCCAATATCGGTACCGCCACGAGTGTTCACGCAACTGTCCCAACGCAACACTAGTATCTTCAATGAAACCACGTACTTCGTAAATAAACGGAATCCCCAAACTCTTTGCGACCCACCAACCCGCGAGCCCGCACTCGGGAGGTTCATGCGCATGGACAAGATGTACAGGCACTTCATGGATAACCTTAAGCACTCTCTGCGTTATATACCACGCGCTCAATAATGTTCTTAAGCCAGGGACATGACTAACTACCCTCGGCATAGTGGTACGGTAATAATGGATTCCATTGATGACCTCGAGGGGAGAAGATGAACCAGGGTGACTCGGGGAGGTTACTACTATAGGTTCAATGCCACACCGTCTCTGGTATTCCACGATGTATTTACTCCGTATAGTACCACCATCTAACACTGGAACAGACCGAACAATTATATGGACCACCTTCACTTCGGACATATGTCACCCCAACCTTTTGAGGTAGCTAAGTAAATCGCTATCCGGCTTTTCCTAACTTCTCAATTATGGTTCAGCCAACACAAACCATCGGGACCGCAAATTCACCACTGCGGTTTCTTCCTTTTGTCCATACCCTGGAGAATACCAGCTCGTTGCGCACCTGAAATCAGACCATCTCTGCAGTTCCACCTCGGCAAGGAGGCGGCCGGCACGGGACAACCTAAATTTCATAGGACCCGATTGATCTACCCCAGGGTCAGGAGCACGGTTCCCTGAGGCTACGACAAGTGTTGCCTGCTCCCCAGCCATAACCACATGGCTGTTTCTCATGGGTGTAGCCATATCCACGCCAGATGCATCGTCATTAGCAATTGCCGTAAAATCAGGCGACACCTCCACGCCCGGGGCCAGATGGAGATTGAATTCCAACAGGTGCGTTTGTTGCGAGCGAGGGGCACGGGAGCCAGCGCTCTCTTTGGCCAAGTCCGGCGGCCGATAAAGGTAATCGGTAATCACCCAGGTACGTTCGTTCTTAGAGAATTCCACTTTGCGCCGATGCACCACAGGCGGGTCAAGGCGCAGGTAGCCATAATGCTCGCCCACGAACGCATCTTTCTCCGGCCCCGTCTCCCACACGAGGCAGCGGCATCGGGTGAGATCGGAAAGACGAAATAGCACGTCACGCTCTACAGGGTTCTGCTCCTGGCCATCTACCACAATGGTGTTGTGGCAGGCCGTAGAGCGAAAGTGATTACGCCACTCTGGGGAAGGAGTATAGACGCAGGTTCCGGGATCCACGATTACCTCTTCCCTGCCGATGCAAAGTTCAAAGGAGAGTTTATCGTTGTGTGCGTGGCCCCCAAGGCCGTTCTGTCCATTGGGACCACAGGAAATCAGCATATAGTCGTCTTTATGGCGCATCACGTAGACTCCCGCATTTAGGAAGGCTTTGGAGCCCGGCGGCTCGGAACGGGGCGGTAGGGCCTGCCACTTTTCCGCACCCTCCGGCCCAAACAACCAGATAGCCTCTGGAGCCAGGCCGAAGCGCGGCAATTTGAAATTACTGTCCTGGAAGAAAATGGCTGCGTAACTCAGCAGATAGGTGCCATCAAGCACCTCCCGCGGATGAAGAACAAACAACCGGCCGCTGTCATTATCGCCCAGTTGGGGCAGGCGGCCATTCGGCTTAAGTATGTAAAGCACTACCTCAAACATCTTGTAGAGTCTGTCCCAAAAAGCCTGAGGGAGATCGATCCCGTTGCGTTGGCAAAGCACGGCAGTGTAGAAGAAGAATTCCAGCACTAAGCGGTGGTAGCAGGTGGAGGCCTCAAAGTCAAACCCATCGGGATAAACCTGCTTTTCCATCTCCCGCGCCAGTTCGCGCAGAGCGAAATCCCCCCACCTCTCGGCCTCCTTGAAATATGGACAACATATGCCCAAATAAGCCAGACCGACTAGGTCCGCAATGTAATGGTTCGTCGTATGCGGGTCTTCACCGGTGCCTTCCAGATTGTTCATGATATGACGGCCATGGATTAGTAAACTACAGGCTATCTTGAGCAAAAACTCATCGGTTACGCTGGGCGAATCCAGGAAGAAGGCCAGCCCCCACAGCCAGTTGACCGCCCGGATGGCCACATCCATAGTGCAGGCCCAGTTGACCCCCCAGGGCCAGGGATTGCTGGCAATCCAGTCCTCTACCTGCGCCACAAACTCGCGGGCATACTTCTCATCGCCCGTGATCCAGTAGGCCTGGCCCAGGCGCACAAAGTGTTGGCAACGGCTCAACTCCCAGGGTACTTTGATGTCGTAGCCTCCCGGATATGGTGCTGGGCGGATGCGCTTGTAGTAAGTTCTCGGGTTCCAGCGATGGCCGGTCTTGAAATCCACATGCCAGTCAATCTTCTCGCCCAGCGGGGTTGGACCGGAGCCGAGCAGGTCAAAAACGTGGTCGCAGATGCGGGCTGCTTCGGTGATGACCAGTCTCTCTGCCTCGGGAGCAATCTCCTTTAGAGCCGTAAGAATACCTTCTCGCTGATCGGGGCCGATAAAAAAGCACCTTCGTAAAGCGTCCTTCAATATGTAAGGCACATCCTTTTCCCGATGGGGGTGAAGCAACGCATTTTCCAGGGTCTGCGGAGGCCGGTTGATCAAACCATTTCGGGTTAGTGCTTCTACCATCAGTTCCCTGCCCAGAGAGAAAACAAATCTGGCGATTTTTTCCGGCCATTGCGTCGGTTTTGCTTTTGCGAGGCGAAGCCAATGATGTCTTAGCGAAATCATCTTGATCCGCAATATGCACCTCCTGGCTTCTGTGCCAGGAAGCCAAACCTGGTTCCGAAGTATATTTTTGCTTTTGCCAGACCCAGCTTTCTTAACAAACTATCAAAATAGGAGTACGGGTTGAATGCCGTAGAAGCACAGTCTATTATCCTCAAACCCGTACTTATAAGCATGCGCCGCAATTCCATCGGAGAAAACTGGTACTCATATCCGAATACCGCTGTGCCACGGCGTTGAGCCAGATTAGAACGGTATGAATAATACAAGTCCCATTTGTTGGGGACAGTGATCACAAGATAACCTCCTGGCTTGAGGACACGTACCATCTCGGATATCGCGCGATATCTGTTATCGTGACCGGGAATATGATCAATCGTTGAAAAAGACACAACAATATCGTAGAGTTCGTCCCGTAAGCCCAACTTAGTAGCGTCGCCGACAATGAAGCGAAGTTTGCCAAAAAGGCTGGGCGGCAGAGCACTTTCGGCCAGGTGGCGAGCGACCCTTATAATTTCTTCGTTGATATCCAGCGCATGCCACTCCGCTACTACTTGAATCCAAAACACTTCATCCACTGGTTCAGAGCATCCCACATTAAGGATCGATTTACCTTTAGGCTCAGCCCTTGCCAGCAATGCATAGTCGGATAGCATCTCGGCGCATTGGAGGCCAATGTCATATTTATTCGGCCAGTCCTGGCGCTTCCTTGCTAACTCGGTGTACTTCCGTTTTACTAACTCTATAGTATCATTCATTCCTTCCACCCAGCACAAGTCCCACCCTTTTGTGAAACGATTGCGCTATTTTTTGCCTCTCGGCCGGGTGAAGTTCCCCACTGGCAAAGAGAACAAGGACATATACGCTTATCCCTACAGTTATTCCGGCCCCCAGATTGACCAGCGAGGACCTGGTAAGGCCTTGCCCAATGGGATAAACCGCTGCCGCCATAACCGCCGAGGCGAGCGCCGATCGAGTCAAAGTGCCCCAGGGGAAGTGCCAGGCGAATTCCCGCTGCGATACAACGACCATGAATCCCGCAAGAAGAGCATAGCAAACCAGCGTAGTTATCGCGGCAGCCACATAGCCATAGCGGGGAACAAAGATGATATTCAGCAAAATATTGAGCAGGCCAGCCATCAGCAAGGAAGCCATAATCGGCACTGTCTTCTTTTTCAGGACCAATCCTGCCTGATACCGCTGCTGAAATCCCAAAAAGAACGCCCCAGCAGTCACCCAGGGAAGCACCCGGTAACCAGCCGCGTATTCCGCTCCCGTGAGCAGCCCCATGACCTGTTTTGATAGAGCAGCCAGGCCTACCACTGCCGGTATACACAGGATCAGGTAGGCACGCATCACGCTTGTCAAAAGAATCCCGGATGCCGCCGCTCCCCTCGTTTCGCATATCTCCACCAGCAGCGGTCCACTGGCAAACATAAAGAGCGTGGAAATGACAAGGATGCTCTTCTCGGCGATGCTGTATGCCGCTGCATAGATGCCCACTTCGTAAGAGGAGCGGAAAACAGCCAACACATAACGGTCGCCCAGGCTGAGCACCCATGCAGCCAGATTGCCAGCCACCAGCGGCAGGCTATAAGCGGCTATCTCCCGGGCCAACCGCCAGAGGGCACTCCGGTTGGCTGCTAATCTAACATCGCCCAACACCTGTCGCCAAAGGGGTACAAGCGCAAGAAGAGACGCTATCGCCGCTCCCCACAGCAGGCCCTTCACACCCGCCCCCAAGCCCAGCACCAGAACTAAACCCAATAACAGCGTGCCTCCCGCCTCCCAGATTTTATAAGCGTTGAACCAGCCCAGGCGATACTGCACCCGCAGGAACTGGCACAGTACATCAGAAACCGCCCGTGCGATGAAGATGACAATACCAATCCTCATAAGAAGCCACAATGAAGGCTCCAGCCTCTGGGCGAACATCATCAGTGCCAAACAAAAGGCTATCCCGGCCGCTGCTACAGTGAAGAGGCAAAGATACGTTACACTTGCCCTAAAATCCCTTTCTTTGCCTGCTTCCTTATAAGGCACGTAGAAACGAATAACCCCCATCCCGACCCAGCCGCAAATGGTGGTAAATATCATGACTGTGGCCATTACCAGGGTATAATTGCCATAATCGCCGGGCGGGACCAGCCGGGTGATCACCGGAACACTCAAAAACGCTATGAATCCAGGCAGCACCTGGGAGGGAATATACCTTATGAGGTCCTTCAAGAACGCCCGAAGCATAGGCTCACCGAATTTTCAACCCAAAAGCACGACAGAGCAACCCCAAGTAACACCTTAAGACGAAGGGCGAAACCAGCCAGCTGCAGCACTGCAGCAGATGCTTCAAACCGTAGCGCCTTACCCTGAGCAGATAACTATTCCCATTTCCCCGCAGGTACTCCGGAGCGATTTCAGCGAACCATTCCAAGGAGGAATAACCCTTTGTAACCCGGGCAGTAATCTGGTGCACCAGGGAGTGAATTTTGAAAGCGACATGAGCCTCGGCTAACCGAGGGAAGTTGTCATGACCAATTTGCACTGGGATTAACTTCCACCCCTTCACTCCCTCAGCCCCTAACTCTACACGCAGGATGCCTGTCCAATCGCTCTGGAATCTCCCTGGCCTTGCGCTGCCGCACACAAACTGGAAATTACCGAGAGAATACGCTATCAGGCTCCCCCTGTACATCTCGATTGCCTGCAGAACGTGAGGATGATGTCCAAGGATCAAGGTGGCGCCTGCATCAACCAGTCTATGGGCCATACGGATTTGATACGGCGAGGGATAGTAAGTATTTTCCGTACCCCAGTGCAAAGAGATCACAAGGACGTCTACGTTTTGCCGTACCAGGTCAATATCCCGGCGCATCCGGTCCTCATTAATCAGTGGCAGTTCATAACCTTGATAAAAATCGCCCCCTCCTTCGCAATAACCGAGGAAACCTACCCTCAGTCCCTTGCATTCCAGCACTCTGCATCCTCCACTTCCGTCTCGCCTATGTACCCCAATATAAGATATTCCCAGATCGTCAAGGACTTTCAGCGTATGCTCCAAACCTGGTAAACCTCGGTCTAAAATATGGTTATTTCCCACGTTCAGAATTGTGAACCTTGCCTTCCGTAACCATTGGGCATGTCCTGGTGGGGCAGATAGGGTCACTGCCTTTTCCGCCAAATCACCCCTCTCACATAGAACCGTTTCCAAGTTTCCGAATACGATATCAGCATCCGATAAGACTGAGAGAACATACCGGAATGGATTCCCTCCATCTGATGACGCACGTGATCCATCTATCTGGAGAGAAATATCGCCTACGGCGTTTAGCAAAACTATCGCTTGCTCCTTGACCATTTAACCCCATTCTATTGAATGGCTCCCTCTAACCATATACGTTTATCAGTACTTTGCTGCGATCCACCTGCATCATAAACTTAAAGTTACACCTTCCCGGTTTCAATAAAACCGCGAGAAACATCGGATATAATCCACCTGAACTTGCCCGAACTGGACGGCTCAATCTCCTTGACAATCTCCCACCTAACTTCAACTGTCTCACCAAGAATTACCCGCAAATCATAGGACAATTGATTTAATTCTTTTTCCATGGATTCTGATTTGCTGTCCTCCCATGGTAGAGCTCTGATCATTATTAGATTGAAATCTTTTTGCACGACTTGAGTATCCTTAATGGTTCTAAGATCCTTGAAGGGGTGAGTAATGACGGCTGGCGAGATTAGCGTGCCTTCTGGAGTTACGATGAAATCTTCCAGTCTTCCCTCTACATCGGAAAATACAGGGTAATAGTTTCTCTCACATTTTTCACACCCTAAGGAGATGGGCATCGAGGCTATGTCCGTAGTTCGGTAGCGAATAAATGGCGTAGCCCAATTCAGGAACCCCGTGCCTATGATCTCCTTTGTATCAGGATCAATCTCAACTATGCTATATTGAGGGATGCAATGGTACTCGTTAGTATACTCACATTCACCCGCTAGAACTACCTTCTCGGTTAGGCCATAGTGCGAGAACACGCGGCACTGGAATACTTCTTGGACCAACTCTCGTTGCCAGGGATAAACCTTTTCAGAAGCAAATAGTACTGCTTTCAAAGTGAATGGAACGAGAAGCCCATGCTTCTTTGCCAAGAGGGCAAGAGAAGCTATAGCTCCTGGATAGCCATGGATGAATCGTGCCTCTACACTTTGTATTTTCTCCAGGTAATAGCGTGCTTGCTCCCTGTTTTCTATCAGAGGTGATAATCGCAAGACTCTTAAAACGGGATCATAGTACACGGGATTATCACGAGTGACCGGTCCTCTAATCTCAACTCGCGAGTCCCCAGGCCGATATCCCACTCTGGACCACTGGTGGCAAATAAAGGCCCATTCTTTCTCGGCAGTGAGTGGGTCTTCAAAGAACTGCAGCGGTTTTCCAGTGGTGCCACTTGTATGGGTCATACGAAGATGATTGGGATTGAAATTTCTTGCGAGCAGGTACTCCGCCCAATTTTTGAAATCGTCCTTACTTAGAAAAGGGAGCTTCTTTAAATCATCCGAATTTTGAATATCTTGTGGCCTTAAGCCCCGTTCGTCAAATATCCTACGATAATAGGGCACATTTTGATATGCGTGGTGGAGCATCTTGCTCAGTTGCTGCATCTGATATTCTTCCAGTTTTTCCCGACTCCACCATTGAGATTCTTGAAGAAAGTTGTATGTCTCCCAAAAGACCCTCCCATACCGGATGCGCGGTGGAAGCAAGCCGTAAACATACTTAATACCCTGCCTTAGCGGGTATGGTAGAGGCTTGATTATTTGCCGCAGAGTCATTGCCGCACCTGCCGGTCTACAAGAAAACTCATTTCAGTGGCTTTTACTAATTCATCCAAAGGAATGGGATAGCCGCCCCCGTCGCGAACACAGTGCCCGAAGGTCTCAAGTTCCCGCAGGTGGCCCTTGTCCTGAGAGCCTTTCCACCCCTTAGCCCTGCTGCCGTAAATCCGCAGTTCTTTAAAATCATCAATAACCAGTGTCTTACCGTCGCAGTATATCTCTATGTACTCCTTTGACACTTCAGGGGCACCCAGGGCGGTGTAGATCAGCGTGCAAACAGAGCCGTCAGCGTACTTCAGCGTAACGACAAAGTTATCCCGTGGCGATACAGGCTCTGTAGCAGGCGAAACGGCACTTACATCAATGCTTTCTACCTCAGCCCCGACAAAGTAGTTGAAAAAGTCAAACATATGGCAGGCCTCGCCGATGATTCTTCCGCCGCCCTCCTCTCCGTGGACCCAGTTGTCAGGCGGGATGTAGCCCGCGTTCACCCGATAGATTACCACCAGGGGATTGAGCCGTCCCGCAATCAACTCCTTGGCTCTGATTGCGGAGGGCGAGAAACGACGATTGAACCCAACTGTAAAAGGTGCGTTTGCCTCCTTCAGGACGTTCACCAATTCATTCAACTCTCCTTGGTTCAACGCCATAGGCTTTTCCAGAAAAACGGCCTTGCCCGCCTGTATTGCATGAATTGCTTGCCGGGCGTGGAGGTGGTGTCGGGTGCAGATCAGCACAGCATCTACGTCAGGGTCATTCAATACATCCTCATAATTCGTGCTGGCGTAATCTGCGCCGAACTGTTGCGCGGTCGCCTTAGCGTTGCTCCCTGTAGCGCTTACAATAGCCCTGATATGATACAGATGAGAGAGCCGTTGCAGATTAGGCAGATGCATGCTTTTAGCAAAGCTGCCAGCCCCGATTACCGCGATGTTGATCTTGTCACCTACGGTTCTGGACTTTAACACCACCCTGGTGCTTAACTTGGCCGCTTGCGTCTGTTGGTCGGCTAAGGGATAACGTAACAGCACTCCCAACGGCTTCTCGGCTGCGGTCAGCAACTCCTCGTATGCCTGCGGGGCATTAGAAATATCATATTCCCGCTCCAAGATTGGCTCCACTTGCACCTTGCCCTCTGCCACCAGGCGCAAGTACTCCTGCATATTGCGGTTCTCGGTCCAGCGCACGTAAGCGTAAGGGTAGTCCAGTCCCCGTTCTTCATATCGTTCGTCATAACGTCCCGGCCCGTAGGAGCAAGAAATCAGGAAGTCAATTTCCTTTTCATAGAAAGGCGAACGCTTCAAACCCAATCCCACGTCCCCAACGACAACCACCCGCCCTTTCTTGCGGGTGATCTCCATGGCCTGCTGGACAATGGTGTCACTCCGGGAAGCGGCAGTGATAATTGTCGCGTCCACGCCATAGCCCTCGGTGAGGTGGTTTACCTCATTGAGCACATCTACTTCTGAAGAGACGAAGGCGTGATCAGCACCCAATTGGCGTGCCAGGGCTACGCGCCGGGCGTCTAAATCAAATCCAATCGCGCGACAGCCGGCAACCTTGAGTAATTGCACTGTAAGTTGTCCCAACAACCCCAACCCAATGACAGCCACAATATCGCCCAGGCGCGGGTCGGCGCGACGCACCCCCTGCATGGCAATGGCGCCCAGGGCCACTGAGGCCGCCGCTTTCAAATCACATCCCTCGGGTACTTTCACCACCAGGTTACGAGGCACCAGTACAATCTCGGCATGGTTGGCGATGCCAGCGCCAGCACAGGCAACCCGTTCGCCCGGCTGGATGTCCGTCACCCCTTTCCCTGCCTGGATGACAATGCCAGAGCAGGAATAGCCGATTGGGCTGGCATAACCCAATTGCCCTTGCACTTTTGCTATCGTTTTGCGAATTCCCTGATGTCGCAAATGAGCCAACAGTTGTTTAACTTTCTCAGGCTGCTCCAGAGCCCGTTTGAACAGGGACTTCCCAGAGCTCTTTATATTGCTGATCTCAGTACCGGCGCTGATGAGAGAATACGCCACCTCTACCAGCACATGACCATCCTCGATCAAAGGTGCTGGCACATTCTCAACAGTGATTTGACCTCGCCGCATCAAAACTTGGCGCATGGTTTAAACCCCCACCCTAGTTTCAAGCAAAAGCCTCGATCTGCTTTCTGGCTATGAGTATCTAAAACATTCCGGGTATCAACCACGACATAACCTCGTAGTTCTAGTTCCCGAAACTCTGTATGATCTGTTAGTATGACCACCACATCTGCTCCGTCCAGTGCTGCCTCCAGCGAATCTACCTGCTCTGGCACTCTTCCCATTGGCACGTGCGGATCGTATGCTCGCACCTGAAAGCCCTCTGCCCGCAACAGTTCTATCACCTTGATAGCAGGGCTCTCTCGGGTATCCTCTACGTCCGCCTTGTAAGCCAGGCCCAAGCACGCTACGTGTGCAGACCGGGGATGGGAGACGGGGGACGGGAGTTTGTCCGCGGTCTCCTGTCCCCGGTCTCCGGTCTTATGCTCCGCAAGAGCACACTTCACCAGTTCCACCACGTGCAACGGCATACTGTCGTTCACCTGCCGGGCGGTCTGGATGAGCGGCGTCACTTCCGGCGCGGCCTGAACAATGAACCAGGGGTCAACTGCTATGCAGTGCCCACCCACGCCGGGACCGGGCTTCAGGATGTTCACTCGTGGGTGGCGGTTAGCCAGTTCAATGGCTTCCCACACATTGATTCCCAGTTGCTCCGCCACCAGGGCAAACTCATTGGCCAGGGCGATGTTCACGTCCCGATAGGTGTTCTCCATCAACTTGACCATCTCTGCCGTGGTGGCATCGGTGAGGAAGATTTCCCCCTCCACAAACGAGGCATACAGCGCCTTCGCCATCTCTGCAGAAGCTCGGTCCACCCCCCCAATTACCCGGTCGTTGTGCACCAGCTCTTCCAAGATTCGGCCCGGAAGCACACGCTCAGGACAATGGGCGACGTAGAACAAGGATGCGGTGGTGCCGGGGTGCTGGGGTGAATGGTCCTCATCATCCCTGCTCACTCCGAGGCCGGAGCGTTCCAGGATGGGAACGAGGACCTCCACAGTGGTGCGGGGCGGGACGGTGGACTCCAGCACCACCAGGTTGCCGGGGCGCAAGTAGGGGACGATGGACTCAGCAGCAGCGATCACATAGCTCAGGTCCGCCTTCTTTTGTAGAGCTACATTCCCCTCTGCTCCCTTACTCCCCTGCTCTCCCGTTCCTCCACGCAACGGCGTGGGTACGGCAATGATAAAGACATCGGCGGACTCGGGTTTAGAGGCCACGCTCAGATTACCGCTCTTCAAGGCTGCCTGGACCAGGGTCTTGAGCCCGGGCTCATGGATGTGCACCTCACCATTATGGAGGGTCTTCACCACCCGCTCATTGATATCCACTCCCACCACCTGAAAGCCATGGGTGGCGAACATCGCAGCGGTGGGCAACCCAACATAACCAAGCCCAAGCACACAAATCTTCTTCAAGTTCCCTCCATCAGCGCAATGCGAAATGTGACAGTTCCACCGCCTGTGTAACGTTGCGGATCCAGGCACTGGACGTAGGCGGCACCATCGGGACCAGCCAGGCCCAGGTCACCAGGGAGAATCCCCCGGCTAAGTGCCGCATAGTATGGAACTACAGATTGCAGAGCGTGCAGACATATTGGGCGATCGCTGACCAATTTATAGCCCTCCTCAATGCGGAAACAGTCGCCCTTTTTGTAAACAGGGCAACGGCCCTGGATATCTACGACCTCAACCAACAACGTGTGCGTCTGCACCGACATCGCTGTGACTGAAGCCGAAGGATTCAAACGGACTTCAACACCCCGGCCGGTTCAAAAGGCGATACCTTTTCCCCTAGTAGTGCTGCCACAATCCGTTCCGCGGCGTGGCCATCTCCATATGGGTTCACTGCTGAAGCCATTGCCTCGTATGCCCGGCTGTCCTCCAACAGGCGAACAGTCTCCCGCACAATGGTTTCCCTTTCCACACCAACCACACGTACTGTCCCCGCCTCCACCCCTTCCGGTCGCTCCGTCACCTCACGCAGCACCAATACCGGCTTACCGAGACTGGGCGCCTCCTCTTGAATCCCGCCGGAGTCGGTCAAGACCAGGTAA
>Ga0272449_1002066_pt1 | contig 19271 bp, 13 predicted proteins | sample YNPCB0241_FD_198679 | JGI IMG/M metagenome (GOLD analysis project Ga0272449, IMG submission 198679) | Hot spring sediment microbial communities from Yellowstone National Park, WY, United States - YNP-CB-024-1 | ecosystem: Environmental > Aquatic > Thermal springs > Hot (42-90C) > Sediment... | reverse complement strand
AATTACTCTATCATCACCTGTGGTTACTATTGTCATGATTGATATATTTGGATCAATGGTTTCACCAACTGAAAGACTTTCAATGTTGTATCCTCTACCACTAAATAATCCAGCAATTCTTGCTAAAACTCCAAATTTATTTTCTACCAACACAGAAATAGTGTGTCTCACAGGTTTCCTCCTATTTAACTGCTTTCAGTTTGCGTTCTTTTTTCTTTTCTTCAAAAATCATCTGATCAATTGGAGCACCTGGTGGTACCATAGGATAAACTTTTTCCTTCCAGTCAACAACAAAATCCATAAATACAGGTTTTCTTATAGATAAAGCTTCTTTTATAACAGGTTCTACTTCACTAGGTTTAGTTGCCCTTAATCCAACAGCACCGTAGGACTCTGCAACCTTTACAAAATCAGGTGCTGTACTTAAATAAGTATGTGAATATCTTTCATTGTAAAAAAGTTCCTGCCATTGTCTGACCATTCCAAGATAACTATTATTTAGTATCGCAACCTTCACTGGTAAGTCATAAACTACAGCAGTTGCCAATTCTTGTATATTCATCTGAATACTTCCATCTCCTGCAATATCAATAACCGTCATGTCTGGAAAGGCAAGCTGAGAACCAATTGCAGCTGGGAAACCGTAACCCATTGTACCAAGTCCACCAGAAGTTACAAGTCTACGGGGCTTGTCAAATTTAAAAAATTGAGCTGTCCACATCTGATTCTGTCCTACTTCAGTTGTAATAATTGCATCACCTTTTGTTATCTCATATATTTTTTCAATAACATACTGAGGCTTTATAACCTCTGGATCAAACTCATATGTAAGAGGTCTTTCCTTTTTCCATTGATTAATTTGCTTGAGCCATGCGTGTCTGACTTCTTCCCACTGTGGCTTTATTTCTTCTTTAAGAACTTTATTTAGAACCTCAAGAACTTTGCTAACATCTCCTACTATTGGTATATCTACTCTTACATTTTTTCTTATAGAGGTAGGATCAATATCTATATGAATAATCTTTGCATTTGGTGCAAAGGCATCTGTTTTACCTGTAACTCTGTCATCAAATCTCATTCCTATTGCAATTATCAAGTCTGAATTTTGAACTGCCATATTAGCATAATATGTTCCATGCATTCCAAGCATTCCTAATGATAGTTCATGAGTTCTTGGGAAACTTCCAAGTCCCATAAGAGTATTTGCTACGGGAATCTGTGTAATTTCTGCAAGTTCCTTAAGATGTTCGCTGGCATTTGAAATTATGCAACCACCACCTGCAATAATAACAGGTTTTTTTGCCTTAGCTATTTCCTGAGCAGCTTTCTTGATCATATAAATGTTGCCTTCATAAGTTGGATTATAACTTCTTATATGAATTTTCTCTGGCCAAACAAACTCAGCCCTACCCTGTGTTACATCCTTAGGAAGATCAACAAGAACAGGACCAGGTCTTCCTGTGGTTGCAATATAAAAAGCTTCTCTGACCTGTTTTGCTAAATCTTTAACATCTTTTACGAGAATATTGTATTTTGTGCACGGTCTTGTAATTCCTACTATATCTGCTTCCTGAAAGGCATCATTTCCAATTAAAAATGTTGGGACTTGACCTGTGAAAATGACAAGAGGCACAGAGTCCATATAAGCAGTAGCTATACCAGTTACAGTATTTGTTGCTCCAGGTCCGCTTGTAACAAGTACAACACCTGGTTTTCCACTTACTCTTGCATATCCATCAGCAGCATGAGTGGCACCCTGTTCATGTCTTGTAAGAATCAGCTTTATGTCTGGATCATCGTAAAGAAGGTCAAATATATCAAGAATTACTCCCCCAGGGTAACCAAATATATGTTTTACCCCTTCCCTTTTTAAACATTCAATCAAAATTTCAGCACCTTTCATTTTTGCCATAGCTATATCCCCTATTTTATAAGCTTTAAAAAATAAAATAACATAAATTTTTCTATTTAATCAAATTATTAAGTCTTTTTATACTCTTTAAAACATGTTCAGGATTATGTGCTTCGATTGTGTATATGCATTCTTTCTTTTTTAATAATTGAAAAAATTTTTCAAAATCAAAACAACCACTTCCAATTGAAAGATGTTCATCAAAATTTTTATTATTGTCATGTAAATGTAATTCAATTATGTAATCATTTAATGAAAAAAGCCATTCTTCTATGCTCTTTTTTGAAAAAAGATTAAAATGTCCTGTGTCGAAACATACTCCAAAATAGGGAGATGAAAAGTATTTCATAAGCATTCTGAGATTTTCAGGGTCTTCTTCAAAAATATTTTCTATTGCAACTTTAATATGCAATTGTTCTGCTCTTAATAAAATTCTCTCCCATGTTTTAATACTCGCATCAAGCCATACTTCTACTTTGAAAGCATACTTCCATTTTTCATAGCCTGAATGAAAAACTATTGATATCGGATTTAGCAATTCAGCAATATCAAAAACCTGATTAAATCTCTCTAAAGTGACCTCTCTAACCTTTGAATCAACTGCACCAGGAGATAAATCCATAAAAGGTGCGTGAAAAGATAAAGAAGGTTCATAATATAGAGCCTTCTTAAGCTTTTCTATGTCTTCAGTTGTTATTTGATCAAGAACAGTAGCACTGAAGTATATTTCAAGATTAAATTTTTCTTTTTGAATTATATCAATATAATCGTAAATTTTGTTATATGGTACATGAATATGAGGTTTTATCATCTATTATGATTTTCCTTCTGTTTTATTTGAAACTTTGTTTGAATTGGAGTTTCCATTTCCTGAATTATTTTTTCTTGCATAATCAGTCACATACCAGCCACTTCCTTTTAAGATAAAGGAAGACTGTGAGATAAGTTTTTTAAGCTCTCCACCACATTCAGGACAATTTTTTAAAGGCTCTTCACTGAATTTTTGAATAAATTCATAGATTTTGTGGCATTCCATACATTCATACTCATAAATTGGCATCTGAACCTGCACCTCCTTTATAAAGTACTGACAAATTTTATTTTAAAACATCCTTATATATTTTTGGTATAATAATTAAAAAATTTTAAGGAGGCTTCAGACATGAAAGTTCTTGTCACAGGTGGAGCCGGTTTTATAGGAAGTGATTTTGTAAGATTAGCTGCAAGAAAGGGCTGGAAAGTCACAGTTGTTGATAAATTAACTTATGCAGGTGATTTGGAAAGACTCAAACCAATACAGGATAGATTAGATTTTTACAATGTAGATATCCTTGACAAGGATGAATTAAGAAAAATATTTGAAAAACAGCTACCAGAAGTTATTTTACATTTTGCAGCTGAAACAAATATTGATAGGTCTGTCATAGAACCGAGTATTTTCATGGAAACAAACATAATAGGTACTATATACCTGATAGAACTTGCTAAAGAATTCGGAGTAAAAAAATTTATAAATATTACATCCTATGAAGAATACGGAGAAATTAAAGAAGGAGAAAGAGATGAAGACTGCCCCCTGAATCCTCGTTCACCTTATGCTGTAAGTAAAGCATCAGCGGATATGTTGGGACAGGTTTACTGGAGAGCATTACAATTTCCTGTTATTACATTGAGACTTTGCAGTATTTATGGTCCATGGCAAAATCCAGAAAGACTGATTCCTATGACGATTTTAAAAGCATTAAGAAATGAACAAATCCCCGTATATGGAACAGGGGATATAATTCGCGAATGGCTATATCTCTGCGACTGTATTCGTGCAATTTTTGCGGTTTTAGAAAAAGGCAAACCAGGAGATGTTTACAATATAGGAAGTGGGGAAAGATTTCAAGTAATAGACATTATAAAGCAAATACTAAAAATTCTTGATAAACCAGAAACTCTCATAAAATTTGTACCTGACCGTCCTGGACATGAAAAAAGATTTGCTATTTGTACTGAAAAAATAAAGAATAAAACAGGTTGGGCACCTATAACAAAGTTTGAATCAGGATTAAAATCTACTATAGAGTGGAATTTAAATAATAGAAATTGGTTATTTAAAAAACTGTTTTATTATGAAGATTTATGGATCAAACTTTACAGAGAGGATTAAATATTTTTATTGGCACATCAGGATGGCAATATGGACATTGGAAAGGAATTTTTTATCCTGAAGAATTAAAATATTCTGAATGGCTATCTTATTACTGTAAATATTTTTCAACAGTTGAGGTCAATGTAACTTTTTACAGAGATGTAAGAGTTTCAACTTTTGAAAAATGGTATCAACTAACACCAGAGAATTTTCAATTTTCAGTAAAACTCTCAAGACAAATAACCCATTTTAACAAACTTAAAGTTAATAAGGATTTAATTGAAAGCTTTATTCAGAAGTACTCAACATTCAAATATAAATTAGGCATTATATTAATTCAGCTTCCACCTGGATTAAAGTTCGATGTAAATTTGATTACTGATTTTATCAATATGTTAGATAAAAAATATAAATACACAATTGAAGTTAGAAATAAAACATTTATTAATGATAATTTTTTTGAAATTCTGAAACAAAACAACATTGCTTTCTGTATAGCAGATTCTGCTGGAAGATTCCCTTACTATGAGACAATTACAGCAAACTTTATTTATGTGAGATTACACGGCTCTCAAAAACTTTATGCTTCAGAGTATTCAGATGAAGAACTTATTGAATGGGCTAATAAAATCAAAGTCTGGGATAAAGATACTTACATTTACTTTGATAACGACTATATGGGATATGCTGTTAAAAATGCCTTAAAAATTAAAAAATTACTTGAAGTATAATATCTTAACAAATTGAAAAAATTAAAAATTTATTTTTTCAGGTGCATGATTATTTATCAACCTTTGGTCAATAGAGATTTTATCAAGAGTTTTTCTTCTACAGAAGAGGTAGATCCTGCCTCAACTACTCCTAATACTTTATATAATTAAATATAAAATTAGTAAGGGATTTTGGAATGAGTTGTCCCTTTGAGTACTTTTCAACAAACTTGAATGCTGTATTGTTAATAAAAATTTTTTCAATTTTAATTTGACTATTTAATGCTCTACTGTTAAAATTTATTTAAAAATTAGGAGTTTATCATGTCTTTCCCTAATGTAAGACAAAGTATTGGTTTGATTACCATTCCAGAAATGTTTGAAAGATCATGTACTTTGTATAAAGAGCAAATTGCCATAATGACAAAAGAGGGAGATGAATGGATAAGTCTACCTTATAAGTTTTTATATGAAAAAGTTACTTTGCTTTCAAAATATTTAAAAGATGAAATTGGACTCAAAAAGGGTAATAAAGTAGCTATTATTGGACAAAATTCACCTTATTGGGTAATATCTTATTTTGCTTGTCATTGGCTTGGACTAATTGTTATACCTGTAGATACAAGATTGAAAACACCTGAAATTAAATTTATTCTAAAAGATTCTGAATCAGTTGTCATTATCTCACAAGATACTTTTCTTGAAGAACTGCTCAAAATTCAAAGAGAACTCCCAACATTAAAGCACATAATATCTAAACAGCCGAATAAATTGAATATCACCTCTTTACAAGATATTTTTCAAAAAGTAAAAACTGGAATTCCTATGGAAAAGGTATTTTTAGAAGACTATGCGGTTATTTTATATACATCAGGAACAACAGGGATATCAAAAGGAGTACTGCTCTCTCACAAGAATATAATTTCAGATGTTGATGCTGTTTATCAAACAATAGAATACGGACCTAATGATAGATTTTTCTCAGTATTACCTCTCCATCATGTTTATGAACAAACCTGTGGACTTATTTGTCCAATAGCTGGAGGAGCCACCATAGCCTATGCAAGTTCATTAAAATCTAAAGTATTGATCGAAGAAATGCGTTATGTAAAACCAACAGTAATGTTAACAGTTCCTTTATTACTTGAAAAAATAGTAGAGGGAATAATAAGAAAAGTTAAAGAATCTGGAATATTAAAAAAGCTCATATTTAATTCATTAAGAATAACTGCAAGAAATCTTGATAAACTCTTTAAAGGCAAAATATCAAAAACATTATTCAGAAATGTCAGAGCCCAATTAGGGATGGAAAATCTTAGATACCTAATTTCAGGTGGTGCAGCCCTTCCAAGATGGGTTTCTTTTGCATTAGAAGAAATGGGTTTTCCCATACTTCAGGGTTATGGATTATCAGAAACATCACCTGTTATTACGCTAAATCCTCCATTTTGTCCTCGAAATGAAAGCGTTGGTTTGCCTCTGCCCTATGTAGAAATAAAAATACATGAACCAGATAATAACGGAATCGGTGAAATTGCTATTAAAGGACCTATGGTAATGGTTGGTTACTATCAGAATGAGGAAGCTACTAAAGAAGTATTTACTGAAGATGGATGGTTTTTAACAGGAGATATGGGGTATATGGATAAAGATGGATACCTTTACATAACAGGAAGAAAAAAAAGTGTGATAATAACATCTGGCGGGAAAAATATCTATCCTGAGGAGGTAGAAATAGCATTGTTAAGATCTCCCTATATCTCTGAAGTTTTGGTGATTGGGGTATGGGATTCTGATAAAAATAAAGAGGATGTTCATGCAATCGTGTATCCAAATTTTGAAAATGTGAATCAGTATTTTGAAAAAAGGGGTATTAAAAATCCAAACACTAATGATTTGCATGAGCTCATACATAGAGAGATTGTCACATACAGTAGTGACTTAGCTAACTATAAAAGAGTACGAAAGTTTACCATTAGAGAAGAAGAATTTCCTAAAACAACTTCAATGAAAATAAAAAGATATCTCTTTCAACAACAAAAAATTAAATAGAATTTGGTTTTTTTAATTTGGAGTTATTTAACCCATGACTTTTGGAATTATTAAAAATAGTCTAAGATTGGCTATCTTAATCATGGGGTTTAGCGGACTAATTGCCCAAATGCTACTTTTACGGGAATTGTTAATAGTTTTTTCAGGCAATGAACTTTCTATTGGAATTATTTTTGCAAATTGGGTTATTCTTGAGGCTTTTGGCTGTTTCTTTTTTGGTAAAAGGGCTGAAAAAAGTAAAAATAAATTTGAAACATTTATTGCACTTAATATCATATTCTCTATATCTCTCATCTTAGCAATTTTTTTCACACGTATCCTAAAGGAACTTCTTGGTTTTTCAATAGGTGAAAATATAGGATTTTTACAGATGCTTTATTCATCTTTTATCATACTTTTACCAACAAGTATTTCTCATGGGGCATTATTTCCTCTTTCCTGTAAACTTTATTCTGATTTTTCCCATGATAAAGCATCATCCATTGGAAAGGTCTACATATATGAGACAATAGGAACAATTTTGGGTGGTATTGTCTGGACATATTTTTTGATTACCTATTTTCACTCATTCCAAATAGCTTTTTTTCTTGTCATTTTAATCCTGCTTATAAACATCATTTTAATTATCATTTTTTGGAGAGAATTCAGATTAAAGAAAATTACTACGGTCATTACCTTAACTATTTTAATTGTTTCATTATATCTTACCATTTCAGCAGAAAGGATTCATCAATTTTCTATATCAGCTCAATGGAAAGGTTTAAATGTGGTTCATTATCAAAACTCTCTTTATGGAAATATCTCTGTTGTGGAGAATGAAGGGCAATACATCTTCTTTTCAGATGGTATTCCTGAGCTAATTACCCCAATACCTGACATAGGATTTGTTGAAAAATTCGTCCATATTCCCCTTTTTACTCATCCTCAACCTCAGAAATTATTTATCTTAAGTGGTGGAGCTGGGGGTGTAATTAACGAAATATTGAAACATCCATCAGTAAAAGAAATTGATTATGCAGAATTAGATCCACTGTTTCTTGAAATTATAAAAAAGTTTCCCACTCCTTTAACAGAATATGAATTAAATCATAAAAATGTAAAGGTTAAGTATATTGATGGTCGTCTTTTTCTTAAAATGACAGAAAATAGATACGACATAATTCTCGTAGGAGTATTCAATCCATCGGATCTACAGACAAACAGACTTTTTACAAAAGAATTTTTTGCTTTAGCTAAAAAGAGATTGAATAATAGTGGTATACTTGTTATAGGATTACCCGGTTCACTAAGATATTTTAATGATGAATTAAAAAATCTAAACAGTTGTATTTTTAATACCCTTAAAAGTGAATTTTCTTATATAAGAGTTTTTCCTGCAGAAGGAACAAATCTTTTCTTGGCTTCAGATTCAGATGAAATTATCCATTTTGACAGCTCAAAACTGTTAATCAGACTTAATGAGCGAGGCATTCATGTAAATATTCCCATTGCAAGGCATATTGAAGAAGTGCTACATCCTGGATGGAAAGAATGGTTTACTATGTTTTTTGAGGGTGGCACTGAAAAAATCAATTCTGATTTTACACCAATAGGAGTTTTTTACAGTGTGTCTCATTGGAATTCAGTTTTCAATCCTGAAATTGCTAAGGTTTTCCAACTATTAGAGAAAATGAATTTGCAGATGTTCATTGTTTTATTTATTATCCTCATTTTTTTATTTTTCCTACTACCAATCAAAAAGACGAAACTTTATAGATTAGGTATACCCTTATGTATAATGACAACCGGTTTTGCAGGAATGATTTTTGACCTTATGTTGATATTTGCATTCCAGTCAATCTATGGATATGTCTTTTCCTGGATAGGACTTCTTGTAACCTTTTTTATGGTGGGAGTATCCTTTGGAGCCTTTTTTACAAATTCCCTTTTGTCAAGAATAAAAAATTTATTAAGTGTTTTTATTAAAATTGATTTAACAATAATCTCTTTTTCTCTTTTAATGCCTGTTTTATTTATTATGCTACATCCTCACATAGATAGCTCTGTCGAATTTATTTTTTTGAAAATACTTTTCCTGATTCTTTCGTTCATAAGTGGTAGTTTAGTAGGTGCTCAATTTCCAATTGCAAATATGATATATTTAGAAAAGAGCCCAAGTTTGTCAGAAACTGCAGGAATTCTTTATAGTTCTGACCTTATAGGTGGATGGATTAGCGGAGTTTTAGGTGGTATAGTTCTCCTACCTGTTCTCGGACTTCTTAATACTGCAATAGTTGTTGTTTTACTTAAACTTTTAAGTTTAATTATAATAGTATATCCAACCATTGCCATTAATGTGTCAGAAAGAAGGTAAAAAATGGAAAAAAATTGCGGTGATAAAATTAGCCGAAGAAATTTCCTTAAAAAAATCAGTTGTATTGGACTTCAAATGCTTTTTTTACCAATCTTTGGCAGACACGGCTATGGTAAAAGTATAAATTCAGGTTTTACTCCAGCATACTTAAAGCTTCACAGATCAGGTGAGTTGAAAGAAAGGGCAGAAAAACTATGGAAGATTATGGAAAAATGTCAACTCTGCCCAAGAAAATGTGGAGTAAATCGTTTGAAAGGAATGAAAGGGGTTTGTCGTGCTCCAGGAAGTAAACTTGTTATCTCAGCATTTCATCCTCATTTTGGAGAGGAAAGACCCCTTGTTGGAAAAAGAGGTTCAGGAACTATATTTTTTACCCATTGCAATTTAAGATGTGTATTCTGTCAGAATTGGGAAATAAGCCATATTGGAAGAGGTACAGAGAGAAGTATTAATGATTTAGCAGATATGATGCTTTTCTTACAAAAAATTGGTTGCCACAACATAAATCTTGTTACACCAACTCACTATTCTCCCCATATTCTCAAAGCCCTTGATGTAGCAGTTGAAAAAGGACTTACTCTTCCTCTTGTATACAATACTTCAGGGTGGGAACGACTTGAGATACTTAAAGTTCTTGATGGAATTGTTGATATTTATTTACCTGATATCAAATATTGGGAAAGTAGCATGTCTTCAAAATACTCATCAGGAGCAGAAACTTATCCTGAGATTACAAAGGAAGCAGTCTTGGAAATGCATCGTCAAGTTGGAACAGCAAAACCTGCAAAAGATGGAATTATATATAGAGGATTAATCATCAGACATCTTGTTATGCCAAATAATGTCGCTGGATCAGAAAAAATAATGGAATGGATTGCAAAAACTCTTCCAAAAGATACTTATGTAAATATAATGGCACAGTATACCCCGCTTTATAAAGCTTTTGATTATCCAGAGATATCAAGAAGAATAACCAAAGAAGAGTATGTAAAAGTTGTAAATAAAGCCAAAGAATTAGGTCTTTCAAATCTTGATATTCAGGGCTATTGGTGGTTAAGATAAAAATATAATTAGGACTTGATAAGTTTTTGATTCTTTATCTTCTTTATACTGCGAAGCTTTTCTTATTTTTTAAATCCGACTTTATAATTTTTTAAATGTAAGTCATTGTAAAATAAGGGAAATAGTATTCATTTTCGCCAATACATCACTGATTTGTATTGCCCTTTTTCTTTAAAAGATATTCTATCACTGTGTGAAAGAATTGAAATAACCCACAAAGATGCCTCACTAAATATATTCCCTCCATAAGAAACACTTTCTTCGCATTCAATATCATCTATGTGGATTAATCCTTCTATAGACTTAGCTGTATAGGCAAGCTTTAACCTCTGTGCCTCTTCCCATGTAACACCTCCAAAGGACTTTATGGTCCTCTGTTTTACTTTTCCCTTTTCTCTGTAACTTTTAACAATATCAGCAGTGTAATAGGTCTTACCTTTTACAGTCTTTTTAGAGATTTTGAATGTTCCTTTTTATACGCCAATACTTATAACATAGAATAAATAATTTTGTGAAGGAAGAAATGACTTATATCAAAAAATATTCGCCATTACACAGAAAATAAAAAATTAATTATTTCAATAAGTGAGAGGCAAAAGTTTAGAAAGATGGGTTTAGAAATAAAAAATCACATCAAATAAAATCAAGGGTTTACGAGTGCAATTTGGCAAATTTTAAGCCTAAGTTGATAAACTCGGGAAAAGTAATATATGGCTGGCATGATAACGAACTTGGAAGTTATACAAAAATGTTTGGAGATTTAACAGTTAAGATATCCCAAGATATTTATTAAGGTTATTTGATTATATTGCTTTCTATGATATCAATTGAGAGAGGTTTTGAAAGAAGAAAACCCTGAACCAAGTCACAACCAAGGAATTTTAAGATATTAAGTTGTTCTTCTTTTTCAACTCCTTCAGCAAGGGTGAGTTTGTCAAGTCTTTTTGCAAGCTCTATTATTGTTTGAACAACAGCAAAGGATTTTTTATCTTTTAATATGTCTCTTATGAAAGCAATATCAATCTTTATAATATCTATTGGTAGATCCTTAAGATAAACAAGAGAAGAAAAACCTGTGCCAAAATCATCCATTGCAATTTTGGGGGGATTTTTCATTTTTTTAATCATTGAAATTAAATCCATTACATGATCCGGATTTTCAATAAATACTCTTTCTGTAATCTCAATTGTGACTTTATCCCTTATTTCTTCTGGAATGCGAGATATTTTTTGAATAAAATTTGCATCATTAAAAGTTTTTCCTGAAATATTTATTGAAATATTAATCCTCCATTTCCTTATTTTTTCAATTGTTTCTTTGATTAAGAAATCTTCAAATTTATTTAAATATTGGCTATTTTCTATGTAGTTAATAAAAGAATTCGGATAATAAATTTTGTCTTTATCAATTATTCTAACTAAAGCTTCAAAACCTGCTACTTTCAAAGTATCAGTATGGTAGTAAGGTTGATAGTGAAATACAAAAAGATTTTCATCAAGGGCTTTTCTAACCAGATTGATTATTTCCCATTGGCTTTCTACATCTTTTTCAATTGCTGGGTCATAAAATTTAATTACTCCTTCACCTTCATTCTTTGCCTCTGTAAGAGTTATGTCAGCTTTTTCATATAAAGACTTAAATGTTGTTCCATCTTTTGGAAATAAAGCTATGCCTGCATTAATGTTGGTACTTACTGTTTTGTTTTCTATTTCAAATTTAAAATCATTAAGTTCTAAAATTTTTTGATAAACACTATAGCTCTCAATTGAACTATCAATCATAACATATACTCCAAAGGTGTCAGCACTTATTCTGGCAACGGCATCTGTACCTTTAAAGTTTTCACTTAAATTTTTAGCAAAGGATTGCAGGAATCTGTCGCCCCCTGAAAATCCTAAAATTTTATTTATCCCTGTCATATTACATAAATCTATTAATAGGAATACTCCTATAAGTCCCTTTGCCTGGGTTTCTCTCAATTTAACGGAGACATCGGCAGAAAATCCATTTAAATTTAAAAGTCCTGTTAGGGCATCATAGTTTTGTAATTTATTTATTCTTTCGGAAAGCACTAATTTTTCTGTAATATCCTTTGCTACAGCAACAAATCTTAAGATATTTCCAGGAAGTCTGATAGGTATAATTTTTAAGTCAACATGAAAAATCTCTCCGCTCTTTTTTCTGTTTGGTGTTATGGCATTGAATATTTTGTCTGAAAGAATGGTATCCCACATTTCTTTATAAAATTCTGGTGGATTAAGTCCTGATTTAAATATTCTTGGATTCTGACCAATCAACTCTTCTTTTTTGTATCCGCTTATTTTTTCTACAGATTCATTTACATAAGTAATATTACCTTTTTCATCGGTAACTAAAATCCATGTATCAGAGTTTTTAATTGCCTCTGAAATGATAGTGTTATGCCTTATCCTTTCAACTCTTTCAAGGGCAAAAGAGAGGTTTCTTTGAATTTCTTGTAGTATATCAGCAATCGATTCTGTGAAATAATTTGGAAACTCTGAATAGATACTTATCGAAGACACAATTTTTTTATTTTTAAAAAGAGGAATTACACAAGATGACAAAACTCCTCTTTTTAAAAGTTCTAATCTTATGGGATTTTTATCGGTATCTTTTCTTAAATCGGAATTAATTAATATCTTTTTTTCTTGTAATAATTTATCGCATTTATGTTCTAATTCACTAAGGAATTTTATGAATTCATCATCACCATAGTGAAATTTAGGAATTCTCTTTCCATATTCATCAATTAATCCAATCCATACAAATTTAAATTTAAGATTTTCAACTAAAGCTTTACATATTCCGCTATATATTTCCTCTTCAGTTAATGACATTGTTATGATTTTATTAATTTCTTTTAAAATTTCTTTTACACTTTCAGCGTGCTTTTGTTGGGTTATGTCATAAAAGATAACGCAGCCTGAATATCTACCTTTAAAAAGTATAGTTGATGTGAAACATTTAACATGTATTATCTCTCCACCTTTTTTTACAAAACGAATATCATAGATTGAAGAAAATTTTTTTCCTGATAGTCTTCTTTTTAAATTTTCAATTACTTTTTCTTTATCCTCCTTATAAACTAAATCTATACTATTCATTTCAAGGATTTCCTCTTCTTCATAGCCGAGAAGATTTAAAGCATATTCATTATATAAATACTATTTTCTCTTGATAAATAAACATACCAATAGTTGATGATTTCATCAGAGCCTTAGTGATATCATGATAAGCCCATTCTTCAAGTAAGATTTCTAACTGTTCGTAAAGACTTTTAATATATTGAATTTCCTCTTCTGATGCTTTATCAATATCCTCAATATTAAGCAATTTTTCCTTATATTCCCTCAATGATGGATGAATAAAGATAAAGTGAGGGCAAGGGAAACAGAAATCCTCTGAAAATTTTATATTTTTTTCATCTTCCAGTTCTCTTAGATTTGATGTATATATAAACCCAAAATCTGCAATTCCCTTTTTAACAAGGTCTATTATCTCCTCATAATTTTTAGCAAAAATAAGATGAAAATTTTTGTATTTTTTTTTATAAAGTAAAAGAGGAATAAGAAAGTATTTACTGTTGATTAAAGCTATATTTATTAGCTCCTTTTTTGAAGAATAAGACAATGAAGTAATGCTACACAAAGAATTTATATCATTTTTAAGTTTACCAAGGAGTATATAACCTTTTTCCCAAAGTTTCAAGGAAGTATCAGGATTTGCATAAACAATATGATAATCAAACTCAGTAATTTTTTCCTCTTCTACAAAGTCTTCAAATAAAACAATGTTAACCTCTTTTTTAAGGATTGAAGATATAGAATAAACAATATTCTCCCATTGTTTAATATCCCTTTCACTGCAGTGAAGGCAAAAGGCAAAATTTAATACATTATTCTGCATAAGTTTAAAATTTAGTTATCTTTGCAATTTCATCATTAACTTTTACAACTGTAGAGAAAACCTTATATGTTTCATTGAGCATGGAGGCGGTGTTTGTAATTCTCTTAGAAACATCAGTTAATACCTGACTTTGTTCTTCTATTGCTGTTGAAAGAGTATTTACCGCATCACCAACTGTATCTGACATGGTTTTGTTTTTTTCAAAGGATATTCTTATTGTTTTCATTTCTTCTTCAATTTCAGAAAAAAGCTCTTTAATTTTTTCTACTTCCTTTACTGCTATAATTACTCTTTCACTTAGATTACCAAGAATTTTCCCAATATCTTTTGTTAAGACATCAGTTTTTTGCGCAAGCTTTCTTATTTCATCTGCCACAACAGCAAAGCCTCTACCAGCCTCTCCTACCCTTGCTGCTTCAATAGATGCATTCAAGGCAAGAAGATTTGTCTGGTCAGCAACATCAGAAATAGCAGTAACAATATTTCCAATGTTTTTTGTTGCATCCCCAAGATCTTTTATATTTGTTACAACCTCTATTATTTTTTCATTATGAGATTCAATCTCTTTAACTTTTTTTTCAAGTTCCTCATCCATTGTCTCATTTTGTTTAACAAGTGCTTGAACTTCATTGTTTATAGAAACTACACTTTTTGACATATCCCTAATAGTGGTGTCAATTTCTTCCATGGCAGTTGCTATTGAGGAAACTTCATCTTTAATTCTTGAAAAATTTGAATCAATTAAACCCATTGTATTTGAAATTGTGGAACCTACAATGTTTGACTTTATTATTCCTGATGAAAGAGTTTTGATAAGTGAAAGATTGGTATCTACATCTTTTTTTGTAAGATTTGTATTTTTCTTTTTTCTAAAAAACATTTTATTCCTCCCTATTTGTAGAACTCATCAGCTATATCAACACCACATCTTAGGTTACCAAGCCAGTTAAAAAATCTCTGAATATGTTCTTTTTTATGAATCATTGCACCATGTTGGGGAGCTATTCTTTCAATATCAAGCCTTTTGATTTTTTCAAGATATTTCTTCACTATACTATTTGAAGCAAGATATCTTCTGTGAAATCCCTCCATAAGCCTTATATGACTATCAAAATCCTCAACATAGGGATACCTCTGTCCCTTTGGAAAAATTGCTGCTCCTAAGTCACCTGTAAAAAGAGTCTTTGAACGAGGGTCATAAACATGAAAATTAGCAACAGAATGTAGAAAATGAGCTGGTATTATCTCAAGATAGTCTCCTGATGGAAGTTGAATTCTTCCACCTCCTTCTTCCAAAGGAACAATTCTTGTCATATCAAAAATTCCGTAATGAGGTAAAAATCTTACCCACCATTTTGATATATAAACCTTCACAGGTGTTACACTGAGCCACAGTGCTACACCTGAGGATACATCTGGGTCTTGATGTGAGAAAAATAGATGTTGAATTCTTTCAAGGTCAACATATCTTGAAACATTTGCAACAACTCTTGGAAAAACATGAACACCACCGGGGTCAAGAATAACGCCAACATTTTTATTTTCAATGAGATACTGGTTTACCTGAACAAGTCCCTCTTCCTCATGCTCCTCCCAACCAAGCCATATAAATTTATGAGTTCCATCGTCATAAACAACATCTCCTCTTACAATGTCTACTTCTTTGTTTAATTTTGCCATATTACCTCCAATTTATAATTTTTCTAATATTAGAATTTTACAAAAAAATAAAAATAGCTTGCAATTTTACTTCAAAAGCTGTTTATTCCTGAATGCTTTAAACATGTTTGAATGATGAAATGATCGCCTGTCCATTTTCACAATATGACATACTTCACACCTCATTTCTGCTCCAATTGGAAGAGGTGCTCCTTGATACTGCAATGGTTGAATATTATCCCTATTCTTATCAAATTCATTGAAAGCAGGATAAACTGCATGGGGTGAACTATGGCAGGCAATACAGGGAATCTTACCAGTATTGTCAAATCTCATTCTATATAGCATATTAAAATTTTCAGTCCATATATTGAAAGCTCTCATATTTTTTTCAGGCTTCTGAAATCCTCTGTGGCAGTTTAAACAGTCTGGTTCATTTATCCAGGGTTTCCTTGGATTTATTTGGTAAATGGGGGTTTCTGGATTAAGATTTTTTAAGAGAAGTTTTGCTGTTCGTGAATTTTCCTGTCCAAGCAATAGGGATACAGCATGTTCATCAAGTTTTCCATGACAGTGAGTACAGTTTATTCCAATTTTCATATGAATATCTCTGTTAAATCTTGTATTGCCCTTTGGATGGCTTGAATGACATAAAGCACAGGCTCTTTCATCTTTAAAGGGTATATAATTGGCATGAAATCCATGCATTGAAACTGAAAAGCTATTATGTCCCTTGATTCCCTTTGATTTTACTATGAAATCTTCATGACAGCTTTGACATAGCATAGGCTTATCTTTAATAGCTGATTCATAAAGTTTTGTCTTATGTTTTCTATCGTGAAGTTTGAGAATGTTTTTTGCTGTTTCGTCAGAAATACCAGATATGTCATTCCATCGCCATCCACCTTCATGACACATCCAACATCTCATCTCTGTTGCTACAGGAGCAACAACCCTTGTTTTCTGCAAAATCTTGCCAGTACTTTTATCCTTTGCAATCACCTCAAAAATCGGATAGGGATTGTAAACACCGTCATCTCTATATGGAAGAATCGGTAATCCCTCTGCCTTAAAAACTCCCCTCTCTTTGTCAAAATCAAAAGCACCCTTTAATCCTTTACCAGTAAGTCCCGTATCTTTTGAGACTTTTTTACCATAATTATATTCAACATAATTCCAAAATAGCGTGTGTTTTGAAGGATTTTCAAAGCCTTTTTCAACAGCATAAGCAATTTCAATATTATCCATAACGATTTCGGGTTTTTTCCCTCTCTTTATTAGTAATGCTTCAAGAGTATTGCCAGGAGGTAAATAGGCAAACCATTTGTCAGCATCACTTACACATTTCATTCCAAGAGTATTCCATACAAGAAGAACATATTGATTAGAAGATTTAAATTCAGGAATCTCAGAGGTTAATTTTGTAATTTTATCATCAATTGGAGGTATTGTAGCTTCTTTTCCATGTAATCCCTTAACAATAAATGTTGCAAGGGCTTCCATCTCCTTTTCTGTTCCTATAAACCTTGGCATGTAATCGCGAACCTTTCCCTGACCATAAAGCTGAGATAGTACACCAAGATAGGTAAATCCCTTAGTTTTTTCAACAATATCGTTTTTTACTCCTCTAATGCTATGACAGCTTAGACACTGAAGATTAAAAAGTTCCCGTCCAGCTTCAATTTTGTTTTCTTCAGTTACTTCTTTTATCTTTGACCATTTTGAATGTTTTAGAAAACCTTCTTTATTCAACATTTCTTCATCTTTAACTAAAACTGATGGAGAGTACATATATCCGTAAATAACATAGGGTTTTCTCGCGTACTCTCTCATATATTCAAAGCCTCCAATCCATGAAAGACCAATTAATAAAAGAACGAATACTAAGAATTGTTGAAATCTTCTTGACGTTTTAATTATGAAAAGAATTGTCAGAAGAAAAAGCAATACTGATGAAATAACAAAGACATTGACAGCATTAGCTGTTTGTTTATTCAACCAGAAATTGGTTATTCTTGCATTTTCTGGAATTGAGTAAAAATACCAGAATCCTGAAATCAAAATAAATGGTAAAGGCATGTAAAGCCACCTTGCACAGTATTTAAGAAGTTTTTTTCTGAAATCACTCTGAGGCATAAACACAGCTGTAACAAATCCGAAAAGACCTGCAAACATAAGGCAAATTCCTGTTCTAAAAACAAGACTTGGCAGATTTGTAGGATTGAAAAATCCATCCCAGAAGTTCTGAGTCTCAAGCCACTGTCCCGGAGTAAGCATGAAAGTAATAATTCCATTGATAACAAAAAGACTTAGCCAAGCTGAAAGAGCATATATAAAAGCAACTCTAAGTCTAAATTTATCTGAAAGTCCATCAAATTTATAGTGATATATCAAAAGAGCGATAATTTCAACAATGAAAAAGACCCATTCTATTGCCCAAGCAAACACAAAGGTGTGAATCAGAATTGAAGTTGCCCAAGGACTTGAAAGAGCAATGGTAAACCATATTCCAACTCCTGTTACAGCACCAAAAACCATTGTAAGAAGCAAGAAAAACCATATGTGTTTACGAACATAAAGCCGTAGTTCCAGATTGTTTTCTCTTACACTTTTTAAATCAGTAAGCCATAAAAATATTCCACCACCCACTGCAAAGTGAGATACAAATACATGTAGCACAGCAATTATGGCAATTAAAGTTCCAGAATTAAGATAGTAAAGTTCCCAAACTGGATAATTCATCTTTTAACTCCCTTAGGAAAGGCGATCTTAAGCATATAAAAAATTACAGCTATACCCAAAATTAAAATAATAAGAAAGATAGCAAAGACATCCCATTGAGGAACAATATTTAATTGTGAGAGGCTAAAATGTTCTCCCAGTTGAAAAATTCTTAGGTGATATCGGTTTATCACCATAGCAATGAGAGTTATAGAAAGAAAAAGAACTGTTAAGCCTAATTTCCCCTTTAAACCTGCCAATATAGATAGAAATGCAAAAACTACTCCTATTATAAATATTATGGTAGCCAAAATATCAGCACCCATAAAATTAAGCATGATTTTCTTGGGAAGACTTAAAAGAAATAAAACACCAACAACGGCTTGAACCATTGTAGAATAGCTAAAAATTTTTAATCCCTCTTTAATCTTTATATTTCGTAAATTTTGATTTAAATCTTTTTTGAATTTGTAATGGAGGCTATAAAACAATCCACCAATTGCCAAAGAAGCAACAAGAAAATGTAGATATCTTGGATATATGCTTATTTCATCCCAAAGTAAAATTGTTCCACTTCTGTTTTCAAAATATCTACTCCATTTTATTGGACTCTCCATTAATGAAAGATTATTAACCAGAATAAAGGAGATGTAAAGCATAATAAAAACAACAGCAAAAATTGTAAATTTTGCTAATTGAGAGGATTCAAATTTTTTGTAATGAATATAGGATGAATA
>Ga0272449_1002065_pt1 | contig 19273 bp, 12 predicted proteins | sample YNPCB0241_FD_198679 | JGI IMG/M metagenome (GOLD analysis project Ga0272449, IMG submission 198679) | Hot spring sediment microbial communities from Yellowstone National Park, WY, United States - YNP-CB-024-1 | ecosystem: Environmental > Aquatic > Thermal springs > Hot (42-90C) > Sediment... | reverse complement strand
GATCATATTTTCATCGCTCAATGGAACGGAAACCCAAAAATCAACAAAAAAGAGGTAGCGGAAACAAAATGGATTAAATTAGAAGATTTAAAAAAAGAAATCAAAAAAAACCCAAAAAAATTTGCTGTTTGGCTTAAAATCATTTTAAAAAAAATAAAAAAATGGAAATAGGAATTTCCCAGATTAATATTGCCCTTCCCTCCTTTTTTATTTCAACAAAAGAATTGGCAAAAAAGAGGGGTATCGATCCTTCTTATAGTGAAAAAGGAATTGGCGTTTTTGAAAACAGAATTCTTTTTAAAGAAAGACTTGAAGACCTCGCTCAAAGGGCTTTAAAAAAAATCAAAATCAATGATGTTGAAAGATTTTTTGTTGCCACAGAATCTGATCCCGATGCCTCAAAACCATTAGGGATTAAAATTCTTTCTTCAATTTCTCAAACAAAAATCCCCTTTCAATTAAAATTTGCTTGTTTGGCAGGCCTAGAAGCAGTTCTTTTGGCCTGCGAATATGTTTTCTCTTATAATAAACCAGCGGTAGTCCTAATGGTCGACCGTTCTTTTTATTCTTCAAAAAATCCAAAAGCAGAATTAACTCAAGGCGCTTGCGCTATTGCTTTGAGAATTGAAAAAAACCCAAAAATCCTTTCTTTTAAATTTCAAAAAGCAGGCCAATACGCTTACGATCTTGACGATTTTAAGGTTCCTTTTTATTTCTTTCCTTTTCCTGAGGTCAATGGCGAATTAACAAAACCTGTTTATTTAATCTGTTTAAGGAATGCCTTTGAAGATTGGAAAAAGAAAGAAAGAGGAATTAAGAACGCCGTCGATTATTTTGACTTTTTTGTGATGCATACCCCTTTTCCCAAAATCGTCGAATGGGCTAGCGCTATTTTCTGGCGTCATGAGGAAGAAAAACATCATTTGGGATTAGAAACCTGCATTAAAAAACCCTCTTTGTTTGAGATTTATAAAAAAGAAATCGATAAAGTAAGACAGAATGAAAATTTTAAACGTTTCTTTGAAAAAAAAGTGATGCCAGGTTTAAAATATAATCCGTATGTTGGAAATTCTTACACTTGTTCTATCTTTGTCTCGCTTCTGGGCGCTTTAGAAAAAGCAAAAAAAGGACAAAAGATTGCTTTGGCAGGATACGGTAGTGGGGCAGGCGCCATCTTTCTTGAAACGAAAGTAAAAAATAGTTTCAAGAGCGATATTGAAACTCAATTAAAAAAAGGAAAGAAGGTTTCTATCAATGATTATGAAAAATGGAGAAAAAAATTTTCTTCCAGTTTAAAAATGATTTAAAATGGAAATGCCCAAAAATAATCCTGGTGATATTTTTAACGGTTTCCATAAATTACCCTTAAAGAAAAAGATAGAAATTTTAAAAAATTTTTGCCATCTCTCAAAAGAGGATTTATTCCTTTTAAAAAAATACCAAGAATTGCCTGATTTTGTAGATTTTGAAAATAATATTGGACCCTTTAAAATCGCGACTCATTTTATTGTTAATCAAAAAGAATACTTTGTGCCGATGGAGACCGAAGAACCCTCGGTTGTCGCTGCTGCTAGCGCTGGCGCTAAATTTTTTAAAAAAACAGGCGGTTTCTTTGGCGAAAGAAAAGAAAACAAAATTATCGGCCAAATCCAGTTTGAAAAAAAAGGTAATTTCCAAAAAAATAAAAAAATTTTAGAAAAAGAAAAAGAAAAAATTTTAAAGATGGCCAATGAAACAAACCCTTTTTTATTCAAGATTGGTGGCGGGGCCCAAGATTTCTTTTTAAAAAAGATAAAAAATTATTTTGTCTTTTATTTAATCGTTGACCCAAAAGATGCTCAAGGCGCTAACATTATCAACACGATGTTAGAAAGGATCGCGCCTTTTATTTCTAAACTAACTAATCAAAAAATCATCGGAGCTATTGTTTCTAATTTTTCTCCCCTAAGAATCGTCAAGCTAAAAGGAAAAATCTTCCTTTCTGACCTAAAAAAAGAATTTCCCCGAATGAAAGTAAAAGAAATTGTAAAAAGAATCCTCGCTCTTTTAGAGCTGGCAAGAAACGATATCTTTCGCGCGGTCACTCACAATAAAGGCATCATGAATGGTATTGACGCTCTCTTTTTAGCTACGGGTAATGACTTTCGGGCCCAGGAAGCAGCGGTTCATTCTTTTGCCATCAAAAAAGGAAAATATCAACCCCTGACTCATTGGAAAATAGAAAAAAATTTTCTCATCGGCGAAATTGAATTACCTCTAATTTCAGCGACTGTTGGCGGTGCTACCCAAACAAAAAAGGCGCTTTTGGCCCAAAAAATTCTCCGTTTAAAATCGAGCCAAGAATTAGCTTTTGTTTGTGCTGCTGTCGGATTGGCAAACAATTTTTCAGCAATGTTAAGAATCGTTACTGAAGGTATTCAAAAAGGGCATATGAAATTACACAAAGAATTTTTAAAGCGTCTTTAAAAGAGACAAAATCTCTTTTTTCTTTTCTAAAAATAATTTTTTCTCCTTTGCTTCCAAGAAAAATCTAATGACAGGTTCTGTATTGGAAGGCCGTGCCAAAAACCACCAGGAACCAAAATCGATTTTTAATCCATCGATTCTTTCAACCTTACCCTTTTGAGCATATTTTTTTTCTAAAAGAGAAAAAAAATTCTTTTGTAAAGGTAGCGTAAAATCTTGAGAATAATAAAGGTCAAAAGGTTTCAAAATAAAAGAGAGTGGTTTCTTTTCTTCACTCAAGATCTGACAAATCTTTAAAAAGACAAAAAGAGGTGATTCGCAATAAAAATCTCTTTGGTAATAATAATGAGCGGAGGATTCGCCTCCAAACAAAGCCCTTTTTTCTTTCATTATTTTTTTAATAAAGGTATGGCCCACGGGCGAAACAATAGGCAGGCCACCGTATTTTAATATCGTCTCCCTGACAATATAATTTGCTTTAACATCGTGAATAATCTTGGCTCCAGGATTTTCTTGAAGAATCTTTTTGATTAAAAGAGAAAAAATTAAGTTGGGCGCAATCTCTTTTCCTTTCTCATTGACAAAACAAACGCGGTCTCCGTCGCCGTCAAAAGCAAGACCAAAATCCGCTTTTCTTTTTTTTACTTCTTTCATTAAAAAAAGAAGGTTTTCTTTTTTTGTTGGATCCGGTCCTCGGTAAGGAAAGGAACCTAAAATTTCTGAAAAAAGAGGAAAAATTTTTATACCCGAAATCTTTTTAAAAAAAGGAAGCAAAATAGCACAGACCGTATTCCCAAAATCAACAACAACCTTTAAATTTTCAAATTTTTGATCAAAACCCTGGAGTTGAAAATTAATGTAATCTGAAAGAATCTCTTTTTTTATCAATTTACCTTTTTTCAAAGAAGGAATTTTTTTTAAAGATTCTTTTTTTATTTTTTCGAGAAAAATTTTTTTTAAATTTTCTAAACCAGAGTTCTGACCTAAAAAAATTCCTTTGGGTCCTAACAATTTAAAACCATTAAATTCTTCTGACAAATGAGAGGCAGTAATTTGAATGGCACCGTCGAAAGAGAAATAATGAGAAGCCCAGTAAACCATCGGGCTGGTGCAAAGACCCAGGTCATAAACAATAACCTTTTCCCTAAACAATCCTTTTAAAAAAGAACGGGAAAGGGGTAAAGAGGACTGACGACCATCCCTACCGAGTCCAATTCTTAAATTCCTTTTTTTTGTCTTTTTTCTTAAAAATTCTCCAAAAGAAAGCCCTAAAAAAAAGGCAACTTTTTCGTTTATTTCGTGAGGATATTTTCCCCGAATATCATAGGCTCTAAAAATTTCTGGCTTGAAATCAATCATTTTTTATTTTATCATATAAAATGAGTTTTTCAATCGGTATTTGTGGTCTTCCTAATGTCGGAAAATCGACTCTTTTTTCTGCTTTGACAAAAAGGGAAGTGAAAATCTCGCCCATTCCCTTTAGCACTATTAATCCTAATGTTGCTGTCTTGGAAGTTCCGGATGAAAGATTAGAAAAAATTTCAAAAGCAACGAATATTCCAAAAATAGTACCCGCTTTCATCGAATTCGTTGATATTGCAGGCCTTGTTAAAGGAGCTCATCAAGGAGAGGGCATGGGAAATCAATTTCTTTCCCATATCCGTCATTGTGATGCGATTTTGCTTTTGGCCCGTGCTTTTCAAGATGAAAATATCCAAAATTATTTGGGAAAAATCGATCCCCAAGAAGAATTCTCTCTTTTAGAAACAGAATTATTAATGAAGGATTTGGAAACAATAGAAAAAATCTTGCAAAAAACCAAAGACGAAAAAGAGAAAAAACTTTTTTCCTTTTTAAAAGAAGAGGTTATCAAAGGAAAAAAAATTTCTCTTATTTCGCTTCCCGAAGAAGAAAGAAAAAGAATAAAAGAAATTCAATTTTTAACGGATAAACCTGTTTTATACGTTATTAATTCAAACACCAAAAATTCTTTTTTTGAAAAAGAAAATTTGTTGGAATTGAACGCTAAGGAAGAATTGGAAATAAGTTATTTTTCAGAAGCAGAAAGAAAGGAATTAGGTTTTAAATCTTCTATAAAAAATTTAATAAAAATGAGTTATAATATTTTAGACCTGGTTACTTTTTTTACTATAGCCAAAAACAAAGAAGTCAGAGCTTGGTCGATCAAGAGAGGATCGAATATTTTAGAAGGCGCAGAAAAAATTCATTCTGATTTTAGGAAAAAATTTATTAAGGCGGAAGTTGTTTCTTTTGAAGAATTAATAAAATTTGGGAACTGGAAAGAATTGCAAAAAAATGGTAAAATAAGGATTGTTGGCAAGGATTACATTATTCAAGAAGGAGATGTTATTGAAATTAAAATTTAAGATATGTCTAAAACAAAAGTTTTAACAAAAATATATGAATTGGCATTTTTGATTCCTGAAAAGGGATCGAAAGATGAAGCGATTAAATTTTACGAATCGATTAATGCTTTGCTTCAAGAAGAGAACGCTCTTTTGATTGATTTTTACTCCCCCCAACTGTTTAATTTGGCTTATGAAATTAAAAAGCAAAAAACTGCTTATTTGGCCTCAACCACTTTTCAAGCAAGAGTCGATAAAATAGAAAAAATAAAAGAGAAAATAAAGAAATTCGAAAAAGAAGGAGAAATTTTACGTTTTTTACTTTTTGTCAAAAAGATAAAAATGTAATATAATAAAAAGATGAATTTAAATAAAGTTTTTTTAATTGGCCGTTTGACAAGAGATCCAGAAAAAAAAGTTTTGGAATCAGGAACCGAAATTGTCAGATTTGCGCTAGCCACAGACAGATATTTTATTGATAAATCAGGAGAGAAAAAACAAGAAACCGAATTTCATAATGTTGTCTTATTCGGGAAAATTGGAAATATTGCTTCTCTCTATCTAAAAAAAGGAAATCTTGTTTTTATCGAAGGAAGATTAAGAACCCGAACCTGGCAAGATAAAAACGGAAACCCGGTTTCAAAAGTAGAGATTATTGGAGAGAGAATTCAATTGGGCCCGAAATCTGGGCAAAACAGCAAAACGCCAGAAAAAACTCAAGAAAACGAAATTCCGATCATCGAAGAAAGCCAAGATATTAATATCGAAGATATTCCCCTTTAAAAAACATGGCCTGCTTTTTTTGCCAAAAAAGTATTGATCAAATCGATTTTAAAAACGTAAACGTCCTGAAAAATTTTATTACTGGATTGGGAAAGATTAGAAATCGAAAAAGAACAAAGCTTTGTAATTATCATCAAAAACAAATTAAGAAAGCAATAAAAAGAGCCAGGATTTTAGGTTTATTGCCTTTTGTCGTGAAATAAAAATTAAGAAAACATCTCTTTTTTTAAAAGTTCTTCGATTTCTTCTAAAATTTTAGGATTTTCTTTTAAAAATTCCCTTGCCTGTTCTTGGCCCTGACCCAATTTTTGCTCTCCAAAAAAGAAATAATTTCCGGATTTTTTAATAATTCCCTTTTCCTGGCCCAGCAAAAAAACTTCGCCAGCTCTTGAAAGTCCTTCGTCATAATAAATATCAAAAACCGCTGTTTTAAAAGGGGGTGCCACTTTATTTTTAACAATCTTGGCTTCTATCCGATTACCGATGATTTTCTCTCCCCTCTTCAATTGGGCGATTCTTTTTAATTGAATTCTGACAGAAGCGTAAAATTTCAAAGCCAAACCACCTGGCGTTGTTTCCGGCGCACCATACATTTGACCAATTTTCATTCTTACTTGATTCAAAAAAATAATAATTGATTTTGTTTTTGAGATGGTACCAGCCAATTTTCTCAAAGCATGACTCATCAATCTTGCCTGCAAACCAACAGGAATCTCTCCCATTTCGCCACCCAATTCTGTGCGAGGTACTAAAGCAGCCACTGAATCGATGACGATGACATCGATCTTTCCTGAATTGATCAAGGTTTCGACAATTTTCAAGGCCTCTTCACCAGAGTCAGGCTGAGAAATCAAAAGATCTTCAACCTTAACTCCGCATTTTCTTGCCCATTCAGGATCAAAACTATGTTCCGCATCGATAAAAGCTCCAATACCTCCTCTCTTTTGGGCTTGAGCGATAATATGTAAAGCTAAGGTTGTTTTTCCTGTTTGTTCAGCGCCAAAAATTTCCACAATTCTTCCCCGAGGAATTCCTTTGACACCCAAAGCAGAATCTAAAGACAAAGAACCTGTGGGAATTGTTTCTACTTTTAAAGAGGTCTCTTGTCCCAAACGAACAATAGAACCTTCGCCAAATTTCTTTTTGAGCTCTTCTAAAAGCGATTCAATTTTTCCTTTATTTTCTTCTTTCTTTTTTTTCATACTTCATTATAATCTTTTTCTTCTGGAATGTAAACTTCTCGCGGTTTAGCGCCCTGGGCAGGCCCAACAATGCCTTCTTTTTCCATCATATCCAGTAATCGGGCGGCTCTCGCATAACCAATCTTTAACCTTCGTTGCAAAAAAGATGCGGAGGCCTTTCTTGTTTCCAAAACCAAGCGTCTGGCCTCTTGGTAATAAGGATCGTCCCCGCCGTTTTCAAAGAAAATATCCACCTCTTTTTCTTTCTTTTCAAGAGCCAAAGCCAAGCTCTCCCTTAATTCATCTTCTTCGTTTTTAGGCACATTTTTCTCTAACCATTCACAAACAGAATGAACCTCTTGAGAAGAAACATAGGGCGACTGAATCCTGATGGGTTTTGCAAACTCTGGAGATAAATAAAGCAAATCGCCCTTTCCCAACAATTTTTCTGCTCCAGGCAAATCTAAAATGGTTCTCGAATCAATTTGAGAAGGAACCTGAAAAGCAACACGGTGAGTAATGTTCGCCTTGATCAAACCAGTAATGATATCGACCGATGGTCTTTGAGTCGCTAAAACCAAGTGAATACCAACAGCTCTTGCTTTTTGAGCTAGTTTGACAACAGCGCTTTCCATTTCCTTTGGTTTTTGAATCATCAAATCTGCCAATTCATCAACGATCAAAACTAAATAAGGAAGAGTCGCTGTTTTTTCTTTTCTCGCTTTTAAATTATACTCGATGATATTTCTCGATCTCCTTTCACTCAAAAGTTCAAACCTTCTTTCCATTTCTTCGATCAACCAAGAAAGAGTAAAAATAACTTGGTTCAATTCAAAAATCACTGGCGGTAAAAGATGGGGAATGTTTTGATAGAAAGAAAACTCAACTCTTTTGGGATCAACAAGAATGAGTCTTAGATATTCTGGAGAATGTTTGAAAAGAAGAGAAATTATTACATTGTTTAAAAAAATTGTCTTTCCTGTACCCGTGGCACCGGCAACTAATAAATGGGGCATTTTTGAAAGGTCGGCAAATTTTAATTCGCCAGCGACATTTTTTCCCAAACAAATGGTTAACTCTTGAAAATTTTTTTTAAATTCAGGTGATTGGATCAATCTTTTTAAACGCACAGAAACCCTATTTTTATTGGGAACTTCAATGCCAACCAAACTCTTTCCAGGAATCGGTGCCTCAATCCTAATCGGATGGGCAGCTAAAGCCAAGGATAATTCCCGGTTCAGAAGCGCAATCCTCGATAATTTTACGCCTTCAGCTGGTTTTAAAGTGTATTGGGTCACTGTCGGACCAACATTAATCGGACCCATCTGAACAGAAATGCCAAAATCAGCCAATGTTTTTTTGATAATCTCTGTGTTTTTTTCTAAATTATTCGCCTGGACTTTTTCTTTTTCATCCTCTAAAAGATCCAAAGGAACAAAATAAGCTGTCTTCCGCAAGAAAGTTCTTTCTTCCTCTTCTTCCTTCTTTGTTTCTTTCTTTATTTTTTCTCTTTTTTCTCTTTCCAAAGTTAAAATTTTAAAACGCGGGGCAAATATTTTTTGAAACAAAGAAACTTTTTCTTCCCCTGGTTTTTCTTCTCTTTTTAAAAGGGCCCAGAAAAAGTAAAAAGAAAGGGAAAAACAAAGAAAAAAAAGAATCTGGTTTAAAGGAAAACCGAATAATTTTAAAAAAAGGAAAGAAATCTTTTCTCCCAAAAATCCCTCTTTTAAAAAACCAACGATTCCCAAAATGGCTCCAAAAAAAGAAAGAATTAATTTTTTTTCGAAAAAATTTTTTCCAAATAAAAAAGCCAACCCCACCAGAAAAAACAAAGGAAACAAAAAATAAAAACCCTTACCAATAAAAAAAAAGAAAAATTTTTTCAAAAGGGTTCCGATAATACCGCTTTTTTCAAAAAAAGAAAAAAAAATGAGTAAAGATAAAAAGATAGAAATCGCTCCTTTAAAAAGGCTCTTGTCGTTTTCTTTTAATATCTCTTTTTTTTCTTCTTTTTTCTTTTTCTCTTTTTTTGCCATTCTTAAACTATTATACCATCTCTTTTAAAAATCGTTCGCGAAAACCGGTGCCTGCGGGAATCTTCCTACCAATAATGATATTTTCTTTCAATCCTTCTAATCTATCCACCTTTCCTTGTAAGGCAGCTGAAATCAAAACACGAGATGTTTCCTGAAAAGAAGCAGCTGATAAAAAAGAAGTACTATTCAAAGCGACCCGACTAATACCCAAAAGAATCTCTTTTGCTTTAGGCAGATTTTTATTTTCTTTTTTCAATCTTTCCTTTTCATTTTCTAATTCTTGAGCATCAACAATTTCTCCTGGAGAATAAAAGGAATCGCCAGGATCAATAATTCTTGCTTTTGAAAACATCAATTTTAAAATGACCTCAATATGTTTGTCATGAATCAGAGCTCCTTGCGAAAGATAAATCTTTTGAGTTTCTTTTAAAAGATATTTTAAAGTATCGTTTTTGCTGTAAAATTTATACATTTCTTTGGGATCAAGGGGCCCTTCAGTCAAAACCATTCCCGGTTCCACTTTATCTCCCTCTTTGACAAAAACTTTTCTTCCAGGTAAAAAAGAAAATTCTAAAATCTTTTTACTCTTTTTTTCCTCAAGAATAATTCTTTCGTTTTCTACTTTCTTTACTTTTCCTTCGATCGGAGAAATCACTGCTTTTCCAAAAGGTGTTCGAGCTTCAAAAATTTCGTTTAATCGAGGAAGGCCAGAAATCATATAACCAGCGCCAACAACACCGCCCACGTGGAAAGCACGCAAAGTCAATTGAACGCCTGGTTCTCCGATTGATTGAGCAGCAACAATGCCTACTGCCTCTCCCATTTCAACTAATTTATTCCTTCCCAAATCCCAACCATAACACTTTTGACAAACACCATTCTTTAATTTACAAGAAAGAGGTGAGCGAACCCTGACCGAAGTGATTTTCTCGTTTTTAGCAATCTTTTTCGCTTTTTCCCAATCGATAATTTCTCCTTTTTTAACAATCGAGGGAATATCTTCAAGAGAAATCCTGCCAACGATTTTCATTTCAAAATCTTGAAAAATCTCTTCTGCTTCTTTTTTGAAAATCTCAATTCCCTTTGTATCTTTACAATCTTTTTCTCGAATAATGACGTGATGAGCAACATCGATCAACCTTCTGGTCAGATATCCGGCAACAGCAGTACTCAATGCTTTATCAGTGACACCCTTTCTCGCTCCATGACAAGAAATGAAATACTCTAAACAAGTAAATCCATCGCGATAAGAATGAAAAATAGGTAATTCGATAATTTCACCAGAAGGACTAACGACCATACCCTTCATTCCTGCCATCTGCATTGGCTGAAGCCAACTGCCACGAGCTTTGGCGTCGATAATTTGAAAAACCGAATTTTCTTTCGGAAAAGATTGAGGAATAATTTTTTCAACTTCGTTTTTTGCTTTCAACCAGGTCTCGATACTCAACCTTCTTTTTTCTTCCAAAGATAAAAGCCCTTTTTTAAATTCTTCTTCAATCCTCTCTATTTCTTTTTGGACAGAAAGAACGATTTCTTTTTTCTCTTTGGGAACTACAAGATCAAAAACAGAAAGAGAAATACCAGAAATTGTCGAATGTTCAACACCCAAATCTTTTAATTTAGTGATTGTTTCTTCAACAACGCTCAAAGGATATTTTTCTAAAATCTCAGCAACAATGTTTTCAATGTCTTTATTTTTTATCAACTGATTAACAAAAGGAAAATCGCTTGGCAGATTTTGATTAAAAATAATCCGACCCACAGAAGTTTCCAACATTTCTCCCTTCTCGTTGAAAACTTTTATTTTTTCTCTTAAATCAATCTTTCGATTTTCATAAGCCAAAATCGCTTCTGAAAAAGAAGAAAAGGTTTTCGGGTTTTCTTTTTCAACCAATGTTGTTAACCAATAAAGACCCAAGGCAATATCCTGATAAACAGTAATTAAAGGCGTGCCCGTGGCAGGTTTTAGAAGATTGCGAGAACTTAACATTATTTCCTTTGCTTCTTTTTGAGCTTCTTCTGAAAGAGGCAAAAAGACAGCCATTTGATCGCCATCAAAATCAGCATTATAAGCCTTACAAACAATCGGATGGAGTTTTATGGCTAAACCCTCGATTAAAACAGGATAAAAAGCTTGAATATTCAAACGATGTAAAGTAGGCGCTCGATTCAACAAAACCAGTTTATCTTTGACGACTTCTTCCAAAATCGCCCAGACCTCATCTGTTTCTTCATCAATCAAATGAAGGGCCTCTCGAATATTAAAAACAATTTCTCTTTCTAACAGTTTATTAATGACAAAGGGCTTGAAAATTTCTAAGGCCATTTTTTTGGGCAAACCCACTTGATTCATTTTCAATTCGGGTCCGGCAACAATGACAGAACGCGCTGAATAATCAACTCTTTTGCCTAAAAGATTTTGACGAAATCTTCCTTCTTTTCCTTCCAAAATCGAAGCCAAAGATTTTAATTCTCTTTTTCCGCCCGTGCTCGTTCTCACCATGACCGTTTTTCTCATGCCATTATCAATTAAAACATCGACCGCTTCCTGAAGCATTCTCTTTTCATTCCTAATAATAATTTCCGGCGCTCCGATTTCCAAAAGATACTTTAAACGATTGTTTCGATTGATGATACGACGATAGAGATCGTTCAAGTCAGAAGAAGCAAACCTTCCGCTTTCTAACTGAACGATCGGCCTGAGGTCAGGAGGTAAAACAGGCAAGACCCTCAAGAACATCCATTCAGGACGAATATTTGAATGGTACAAATGTTGCAAAACCTTCAATCTCATCAAATCCTTTTTTTGTTTCTCTACATCTCCTTCTTTTAATTTCTCTTTGACTTTCTTAATCTCTTTTTTCAAATCAATTTCTTTACAAATTTCTTCCAGGGCTTCCGCTCCGGTTCCTGCTTCAAAAATCTCTCCGTATTTTTCAGAAAAATATCGATATTCTGATTCAGATAAAACAGCGCGTGGCGAAATCGAATTAATCTCTCTCAAAACCGTATCTCTTATCTTTTTCAATTCTTCTTTTTCTTTCTCGGATTTATTTTTTACTTTCTCTTTGTATTCTTCTTTTAATTTTTTAATTAATTCTTGTTTCTTTTTTTCATCAACCCTTTTTATAATGTAGGCGGTAAAATAAATAACCTTCTCTAATTGGTTTAAAGATAAATCTAAAACCAATCCTAATCTTGAAGGAATTCCTCTTAAAAACCAAATATGAGCAACGGGCGCTGCTAATTTAATATGTCCCATTCTTTCTCTTCTTACAGAAGAATGGGTAACTTCAACTTGACAACGATCGCAAATCACGCCTTTGTATCTGATACCTTTAAACTTTCCACAATAACATTGATAATTTTTTGTGGGACCAAAAATCCTTTCGCAAAACAATCCGTCTTTTTCTGGCCTCTGGGTTCGATAATTAATCGTCTCTGTTTTTGTCACCTCGCCCCTTGATTCTTCTAAAATCTCTTCGGGTGAAGCCAACCTGATTGATATTGAATTAATATCTTCGATTAAAAGCTCCTTTTTTTTCTTTTCTTTATTCTTTTCAATAATTTCTTCTGGAGATTCAACTCTGTTGATATTGACTTTTAAGCCCAGGGCCTTTAATTCTGAAATCAAAAGCGAAAAACTAGCAGGAATCGTTGGTGTTTTTATTTTCTCGCCTTTAATGATCGCTTGGTATGTTTGAGCCCTTCCCAAGACATCATCGGATTTAATAGTGAGCATTTCTTGAAGAGTATTGGCAGCACCGTATCCTTCAAGAGCCCAAACTTCCATTTCTCCAAAACGTTGACCACCGTATTGAGCTCGACCGCCAACGGGCTGTTGAGTAATCAAAGAATAAGGACCGATTGCTCGAGCGTGGAATTTATCAGCCACCATATGAACCAGTTTTAAAGTGTAAAGATAACCCACGGTTACTGGTTGTTTGAAAGGTTCTCCAGTTCTTCCATCATAAAGTTTTAATTTCCCAATTTCAGAAAAACCGGCTTTTCTTAATTCTTCTTTAATTTCTTCTTCAGTAGCGCCAGATAATGCTGGTGTAATCGCATGATAGCCCAATGTCTTGGCTGCTAAACCTAAATTTGCCTCCATTAATTGGCCCAGGTTCATTCTTGAAATAACAGAAAGAGGGCTAATAATCAGATCAACCGGTGTTCCATCTTCTAAAAACGGCATTTCCTCAACAGGCAAAATCTTCGAGATCGTTCCTTTATTTCCATAACGACCTGCTAATTTGTCGCCGACTTGAATTTTTCTCAATTCCGCAATCTCAACTTCAATTCTTTTAATGACACCGGGGTCAAGCCGCGCTCCTTTTTCTCTTTCAAAACACCTAATTCTCAATACCTTACCTCGACGACCATGTTCCAATCTTAAGGAAGTATCCTTTACTTCTTTTGCTTTTTCTCCAAAAATAACTTTTAACAATTTCTCTTCAGGGGTCAATTCCTTTTCTCCTTTAGGAGAGATCTTTCCGACCAAAATATCGCCCGGCAAAACTTCGGCTCCAATCCGGATCAAACCATTCTCATCAAGATTCTTTAGTTTTTTTTCTGAAACGTTGGGAATATCAGCAGTCGTAATTTCAGGGCCCAATTTTGTTTCTCTAACATCGCAGAAAAAATTTTCGATATAAACAGAATCCAAAACATTCTCCCTGACTAATCTTTCAGATATCACAAAACTATCTTCAAAGGTCTGTCCCCTCCAAGGAAGATAGGCAACGAGCAAATTTGTTCCGATGCTTAAAAAACCATTTTTCGTGGCACTGCTATCAGCAATGATCTCCCCTCTCTTTACTTTTTGACCTGGCAATACTAAAGGTTTTTGGTGCAAACAAGTATATTGATTAGTCCTGATAAAATTGTTTAAATAATAAACCCTTTTCCTTTTACCAGAATTCAAGGCGCGAATGACAATTTTTTGGCCATCAACATATTCACACACTCCATCTTCTTGAGCAACAATCACTTGTCCTGAATCAATGGCAATTTTTTGTTCCAAACCGGTCATCACAAGGGGCACTTGGCAATTAATCAAAGGCACGCTTTGTTTCTGCATATTAGAACCCATCTGGGCACGATTGGCATCAGTATGATTCAAAAAAGGAATCAAAGCGCTAGTGCATGAAAGGATTTGTTCAGGTAAAACAGTGATAAAATCAATCTCTTCTCTCAAAAGAAAACTTGGTTCTCCCTTTTTTCTTCCCTCTACTTTTTCAGGAATGATTCTATAGTTTTTATCATAAGGAACATTTCCAATGGCAATATTGTAATTTTCTTCTTCTAAGGCATTTAAATAATAAACTTTGTCTTTTTTGATGACACCCTTTTCAACCTTCAAATACGGCGTTTCTAAAAACCCGTATTCATTCACTCGAGCAAAAAGTGCTAAATAATTGACCAAACCAATGTTTTGACCTTCTGGCGTAGAAATAGGACAAATCTTTCCAAAATGAGAAGGTTGAACGTCCCTCACTTCAATCGAAGATGTTTTTCTTTTCAAACCACCAGGACCAGTAGCTGTCAATCGTCTTTTATGTTCGATTTCAGACAAAGGATTTTCATTATCTAAAAATTGGGCTAATTGAGAAGAGCCAAAAAATTCTTTTATGATATTGATAATGGGTTGAGGATTAATCAACTGCTGAGGCGTAATATTCTCTGGTTCTAAAATTGACATCCGGTCCTTTATCATCCTAGCTAATCTCAAAAAACCCGTTCTCAATCTCTCTTTTAAAAGTTCATTAATTCCCCGCACCCGACGAATACTCAAATGATCGACTTTGTCTTCTTTTGCTAATGGATTGTTGTTTAAACGAATTAACTCCCTTAAAACAGCGATGATATCCTGCAAACTCAATACCCGATCGCTGATCTCAATCTCTTTTTTTCCTTTCCCTAATTCTGGCAATCTCTGCCATAATCGCCAACGACCAACAACCGATAAATCAAACCTTTCCAAATCAAAATAAAGATGCCACAAAAACTCCTTGGCTGATTCTAAAGAAACCATCTCGCCTGGTTTCATTTTGGCGTAAATAGCACAAAGGGCATCGTTTTGGGTTTTAAAAGGATCTTTTTTTAGAGTCTCCTCAATATAATCAATTTCGCCATTTTTTAAAACATCTTGAAATTTTTCCCGAATCTGCTCATCGCTTTCCAGACCGAGAGCTCGCAATAACGTTGTTGCCAAAACCTTTTTTCTTCGATTCAAACGCGCATAAATTACTCCTGTTTTTTCTGTGATAAATTCTAACCAAGCGCCTTTGTTGGGAAAAATTTGAGCTTCAAAAAAGTTTTTTCCGATCTCTTCTTTTCGCGAAAAGAAAATGACACCGGGTGACCTTAACAATTGAGAAATAACCACCTTTTCAATTCCATTAATAACAAAAGACCCTCTCGAGGTCATTAAAGGAAAATTTCCAATAAAAATTTCTTGTTCTTTGATCTCTTTTGTTTTTAAATTTATCAATCTCGTCTTTAACCAAAGAGGCGCCTCATAATTATCTTCGTTTTCTTTTGCTTCAAAATCAGAAGCGAAATTGGGTTCGCCCAGACGATAATCTAAAAACCATAATTCAAATTCTTTTTTAGAGTAATCCCTGATAGGCGAAATTTCCAAAAGCAATTCTTTGAAATCCTTTTCCCAAAAAAGTTTCCAGTTCTTCTTTTGATGGGTCAACAAATCTGGAATTTCCAACAATGATGGATATTTACTAAAATTTTTGATTTCTATTTTTTTCATAAAAAACAAAAAAACCGAATTTTTAAATCGTTTTAAAAAATAATCAATTTAATGTTTTTTTATTTTTTTTTCAAGTTTTCCAATTCTTCTTTTACCTTTGGCAAATTAGGATTAATATTTAAAATTTTTTCTAAGTAAGAAATGGCACTGTTATTATCTCCCTTCTTTTGATAAGCAGTTGCCAAGGAATAAAGGGCATCGATATGCTCGGGGAAAATCTGCAAAAGGTTTTTCCATTTTTCAATCGCTAAATCTGTTTCGTTGTTGTTAAAATACAAACGGCCTAGCTCAAACAAAATATCAACATTCAAGGGAAATTGATTGTTCAAAGAACTAACCAAAGAAAGCGCTTCTTTCGTTTTTCCTTCTCTTTCCATAATTCTGGCTTCCAATAAAGAAAGATCCCAATAAAAAACATTCAATGCTTTTCCTTTTTCTAAAAATTTCTTTGCTTCATCTAAATTTTGTTCTGCCAAAGCAATCTTCCCCAATTCTGCGTATAAAAAAGGACTTTTGGGATCTAATTCTAATGCCTTTTGAAAGTTCTTTTTTGACTCTTGTCTCGCGCCATCAAGGAAAAGTTGTAAATTTTTGGCAATCAATCCCATCCCCTCCCAAGTAAAAGACATGTTCGGAGAAATATCCACAGCCCGCTTTCCCTCAGCCAGGGCAGCACTCATCAAAGAAATAATTCGATCCTGATCCGCGTTCTTTTTGATTTCGCTAAAAAGAAGATTAACATATTCTTGGCCCAATGTCAAGTGGTAAACCGGATTGTAGGGGTTTAAATTAACCGTTTTTTCTAAAAGAGCAACCCTTTCTTTTAGATCCTGGGTTGTCAAATATTTTTGATAATTGAGCTCTGCCAAATAATTGTTCCTGCCAAAAATTATTAAAAAAAGAAAGAGCGAGAAGGAAAGAGCGAGAATAAAAAAAAGAAATATTTTTGTTTCAGGCAATTCCAAACTAATCTTTTTTCTCGAATACAAAGAAGAATGAGAAAGAAAAAACAAAGAAAGAAAAAACCAAAAAACCAAAAGCGAAATAAAAGAAAAGAAGTAAAAAAATAAGGAAAAAACGCTCGATAAATAAGCGAAAAAATAAGGATAAATTTCTTTTTTGTCCTTGTTCCTCAAGAAATAAAAAATTGGAGTCGAAACAACAAGGACCAAAGAAAAAAAAGAAAGAAATCCTTGCTCGATCAAAACGTTTAAAAAATAATTCTTTGCCTGGTCAAATTTCAAAGACCAAAAAACCTGTTGGTTTAATCTCTCTGGTTTAAATTTGGAAAAATCAATAACAAAACTAGCAGGGCCACTACCAATAAAAAAGTTTTTCATTGAAGATTTCAGCGTTTGAAAAGCAATATAAAGAGATTCCTTTTGTGTTAGTTCAAACTGATCGATTCTTCCAAGACCTCCAAAAAGGAGAAAAAAGAAAGAAAGAAACAACAATAAAATGGGTAGGACAAAAGAATTTAATTCTTTGATAAAAACTTTAAAATAAATGGAAACGATCAAAAAACAAAGGAAAGAAACAATAAGGTTCAACCAAACCCACTTATGATTCAACAAAAATAAAGTTAAATAAATAAAAAACAAAAGGCATAAAATCAGAATCTTTTCTCTTTTAGAAGCATTAAAAAAATAAATGGTTAAAAAAACAGTAATCGTCGAAAGAAACATTCCAAAAACTCGAGGGAAAACAGAGGAAAGGTTAAAAAATTTAACTTTTAAAAAATCCAAAAAAGGAGGCAATTTCTGAGAAATTTGATCTGGCAAAAGGCCAGAGATCAAAAAAACAGCGACTGACAAAAAAGTCCCCAACAAAAATAATTTTGCAAGCAATTGAGGACTATCAAAAATTTGAAAGATCAAAAAAGAAAAAATGATCAAAAAAAGAAAAACAAAAAAACCATTATTGTAATTCCCGAAAGAACCAAAAAGGGAAAAATAACGATCTGCTGATAAAAAAGTAGACAAAAGAGCAAGAAAAAAAAGTAAAAAGACAAACAAAAAAATGAAATTGTTTTTTATTTCTACTTCTTTAGAAAAAGAAATCTTCAAAAGATAAATCAATAGAGAAAAATTAACCAAAAAAACAAAAAGATAAATTTTATTAATTTCAATCGGGTTTTGAGTAAAAGGCAAAATAAAACAAGGCAACAAAAAAACAGAAAGTCCCAAGAGAAATTTTAAAAAAAGATTCTCTTTTTTTAAAAAAGAAATTTTTTTGATAAACATAAAAAATTTTTCTTAAAAATATATTTAAAAAATTATAACTCTTTTTCTCCTCTTGTCAAGAAGTGCATATTGGGTCATCTAAAAAGTAAAATTGAATGGGATTGTTTGGGACATTTAAAAGGTAAGTGAAATAGATTGGTAAAATGGGGATAAAGGTCATTGAAATAACTTAAATTTTTATCTCATTTTACCTTTATTGACATGCATTATAAAAACCAATACCTAAAATAATTTTTAAATTCAAAATCATCATCTGTTTGAATTTATGCAACTTCTTCGATAATTTCAATGATTTCATTTAAACCATTATCTCTTTCTTGAGATAGGAGTTCGTTTTCTTTTTCTTCTTTTTCTTCTTTATTTATTTCTTTAAAATCGTTTGAGGGTTTTTCATTAAAAAGAATCTTTTCTTTTGTTCCATTCTTTTTCTCTTTTGGTTTTTCAAAAGAAAAGAAACCAGCAAGTTTTAATTTTTTTAAAAATTTTTCATTCAAAAAAGAAAAAAGATTTTTTATTTTCTGGTTAAAGAGGAAAACAAAAAGGAAAAATAATAAAAAAATTACCAAAAATTCTTTTTTAAAAATCATCTTTAAAATCGATTATTTAAATTTTTTTTGCTTTTTAAAATAATAACAATAATCAAAACAAAAATAAAGAGGAAAAATGTCATTTTCGAAAAAGAAAATGAAAAGAAACCAGCAAAAGGTAATTTTTCAAAAAAAGTAAGAAAGGGTCTTTTAATTTCTTTTTGATTTTCTTTTAAGAATGAATCTTGAGGCGTTTTTGAGGGTTCAGAAATTTTATTAATTATTGATTCTTTTTTTTCAAGAAAAAGATTTTCATTCTCCTCTGTTTTTTCTTCTTTTAAATATTTGCCTTTCTTTTCAAAACCTAAAATAAAAGGGGTTGAAGTGGTTGAAGAAAAAGATGTAGGTAAGGGAGATGGTAAAAAAGATAAATAATTTGAATTTCCGCCAGAAAAAAATGAATTTAAAGAAGGCAAAATATTCACCTTAGAAATAATGGTATCTTTTTCCATTCCATCAGAAACAGTTAATTTTAAATCATATTGACCTTCTTTTTGGTAAGAATGAGAAACTATTGGTTCTTTTGTTGTTACTACAGAGCCATCGCCAAAATCAAAAAAGAATTCCAAAGGATCATTATTTTGATCAGAAGAAAGAGAAGCATCAAAAATAATTTCTTGATTTACTCTTTCAGTAAAATAATCTTTGTTCAATTTAGCTTTGGGAGAAAAATTAATTCCAGCTCCGCCATTTTCAAACCCTAAAATGACAAAGTATTCTTTACCTTTTTCTTCAAAAATCGTTAATGTCATTTCATAAGTTTTGTTTTGGCAATCTTTTGTTATGGTTTCATTTAAAATCAAATCAATTCGACAATCACATCTGGGATTAATTTCTTCTAT
>Ga0272449_1002063_pt1 | contig 19282 bp, 21 predicted proteins | sample YNPCB0241_FD_198679 | JGI IMG/M metagenome (GOLD analysis project Ga0272449, IMG submission 198679) | Hot spring sediment microbial communities from Yellowstone National Park, WY, United States - YNP-CB-024-1 | ecosystem: Environmental > Aquatic > Thermal springs > Hot (42-90C) > Sediment... | reverse complement strand
ACCCGGAGGCCATGGAGGCATTTCGTCTCCTCTTCCCGGAAGAGGGCGGCCGCATCACCTACGCCTCCTCGCCAGAGGCGGCGGCAGAGGGGGCCGACGCCCTGATCCTTCTGACCGAATGGCCCGAGTTCCGGGACATAGACTTTCGCGCCCTGCGGGGACGCATGGCGGTCCCTCTTGTGGTGGACGGACGGAACTTCCTGGACCGTAATCATCTTTGCTCTCTCGGGTTCGAGTACTACGGGATGGGGAGGGGACGCGGGAGAGGGGAATGACCCCTCCTCAGGAGGCCCGCTCCGGTGCTCCAGTGCGCATCCTGCTGGCTATAGGGGCCGGCGCTTGGATGCCCGAGCAGTGGATTGAGGAGGTCTCTTGACGACACCCCTCTGGACGATTGCCTTGGCTTTAGTGACCGCCCTGCTGGCTGCAGTAGGCCAGCTCTTCTTCAAGTGGGGAGCTTCTTCGTCCTCCTTCAGCATCTGGAGTTGGATTCTCAACTGGCAGCTTATCGTAGGGCTAGCTTTACACGGAATCGGGTTCGTCCTGCTTGTGATCGCTCTCAGGCACGGGAACCTTTCAATCCTGTATCCAGTGCTGGCTACCAGCTACATCTGGGTAGCCCTGTTGTCGGTTCACTTCCTGGGCGAGCCCTTGGCTTGGCCCCAGTGGCTGGGCGTGCTCCTCATCCTCGGGGGCGTCAGCCTAATCGTGCGGTAAAGGTCGTAGAAGGGTGGAGGATTCCTGTGTCACATGATGAAAGGCATCCCAAGCTCTCGGTGGTCATCCCTGCCTACAACGAGCGGGACACTATCGAGGAGGTCCTCTACCGGGTTCAAGCCGTGGAGATTGACAAAGAGATCATCGTCGTGGACGACGGCTCCACCGACGGGACACGGGAGTTTCTACAGGAGCTAGCCGAGGCGGCGCGGCACAACCCCACAGTCCTGACGCTTCCGCGGGACGGCCGCCGGCTCCGCACTGACAATATCCGGGTCTTTTTCCAGGACCGCAACCGGGGCAAAGGGACAGCCCTGCGGCGGGGGTTTCAGGAAGCCCGGGGTGAGATCGTCCTTATCCAGGATGCCGACTTAGAGTACGATCCCCAAGACTATTACAAGCTTATCGAGCCCATCGAGCGCGGGGTCGCGGATGTGGTCTACGGCTCCCGCTTCCACGGCGGCCCCCACCGGGTGCTTTACTTCTGGCATTATACGGCCAACAAATTCCTGACCACCCTCTCCAACATGCTGACGAACCTGAACCTGGCCGACATTTATGTGTGCTACAAGGCCTTCCGCCGGGAGGTCCTGCGAAGCCTGGAGCTCAAGGAGGACCGCTTCGGCTTTGAGCCGGAGGTGACGGCCAAGGTAGCCCGAGGGGGCTGGCGCGTGTACGAAGTCCCCATCTCCTACTACGGCCGGACCTACGAAGAGGGGAAGAAGATCACCTGGAAAGACGGCCTTTGGGGCGTCTGGTGCATCCTGCGCTACAACCTGTTCCGGTGAAGTTTTTGCACCGGTGGCGAACGCGTTCGAGGTACGAGAAGGTCCTCTTTCTTCTCTTTGTGGTTACCATGCCCCTAGTGAACCCATGGGTCCGGGGGGATGGAGTCGGGTATTACGCTTATGTCCGATCCCTCCTCATCGACGGCGACCTCCGCTTCGAGAACGAGTGGTTGGCAGCGAACCCCAGTTTCGTCATGAGCCGGGTGGATGAAGCAGGCCGTCTCAGGCCGGACCAGTACACCCAAACGGGCTATGTGGGGAACCACTTCACGGTGGGGCCTGCCTTGCTCTGGTTCCCGTTCCTCATTCTGGCCCATGGAATCGTCCTCGCCTTGAACCAGATCGGTGTAGTCATCCCCGCGGACGGATACTCCTCGCCTTATGTGGGGACCATGGCCTTGGCCACAGCCTTTTACGGCTTCCTGAGTCTGTGGTTGGCCTTTCGCCTTGCGCGCAGTTATTTTCAGGAACAGTGGGCGTTCTGGGGCACTTTGGGGATCTGGTTCGCCAGCTCTCTTCCCGTGTACATGTACTTCAACCCGTCGTGGTCCCATGCCCACTCAGCTTTCGCCGTGGCCGTCTTTCTGTGGTACTGGCACCGGACTCGAGGCCGAAACGGGGGCTTGGAGCGACGCACACCTGCCCAGTGGGCCCTGTTGGGGCTCCTCTCGGGGCTGATGGTCAATGTCTATTATCCCAATGCCGTCTTCATCCTTGTGCCCTTTCTCGAGTCCCTGCGGGGTTACTGGTGTACTTGGACCCATAAAGAAGGAAGAGATTGGCCAAATCGTCTCAGTAGACTCTTCGGGTCCAACACGCTGTACCTTATGGCCTTTCTCATCGCGTTGCTGCCTACGCTGGTCACCCGGTGGATTCTCTATGGCAGCCCATTTCAGCTGGGGTACGGCTCCCTTAAGGGCTGGAACTGGACCTCTCCGGCCCTATGGCAGGTGCTCTTCTCTGCAAACCACGGCCTGCTGAGCTGGACGCCTGTCTTGATCCCCGCGCTAGTGGGGTTGTTCCTGCTGAAGCGCCATGACCGGGAGCTGGCTCTATACTGCGGTCTTTCCTTCTTAGCCTTTTACTACGTGATTTCCAGCTACCCCGTATGGCATGGGATTTCCTCCTTTGGAAACCGTTTCTTCGTCTCCAACACTCCTATATTCGTGCTCGGTTTGGCCGCTTCCCTAGACACTTTGAGAGGCCTCATGCAGAACTGGAGCGGGAAGATCCGGATGTGGGTTCCAAAGGCAGCCATCATGGTGCTCATCGGTTGGAATCTGGGGTTTATCTTCCAGTGGGGGGCGAACCTCATTCCCAACCGTGGTCCCATCTCCTGGAGGGAGGTGGTCTATAACCAAGTCGTCGTTGTGCCCGGCAAGCTGTGGAGCACCGCCCTTGGATACGTACGGGCCCGCGGGGGCCTTATGGAGCAGATTGAGGAGCAGGACATCCGCGAGATGCAGAATCCCCAAAGTCGGCAGGGCAAATGAAGGCTGGCGTGTTGTGTGCAGCGGGAGAAAACCTTACCCCAGAAAGGTCGATCAGGAAGATCACTGCGCCCGGCTCAACCTCGATGAAGGGAGCTACGGATTGTCCGTCACTTCGCGCTAACCGGAGGCTTGGACGATGGCGAAGCTGAGCACCCGAGTTCTTGTCACTGGAGCAGGTGGATTCATCGGCCACCACTTGGTCAAGTTCCTGGTCGCGAGGGGCTACTGGGTCCGCGGCGTTGACCTCAAAGAGCCGGAGTTCGAGCCCACCGCGGCGCACGAGTTCCTCCTGCTGGACCTGCGCAAGTGGGGGAACTGCCTCCAGGCTACTCAGGGCATCGATGAAGTCTACCACCTCGCCGCGGACATGGGTGGGATCGGCTACATCACCGCTTACCACGCCGAGGTGGCCAAGAACAACACGCTGATCGACGTCCACACACTTGAGGCCGCCCGCCAGAACGGCGTCAAGCGCTTTCTCTTTTCTTCCTCGGCCTGCGTGTACCCCATGTACAGGCAACGGGAGCCCGACGTGACGCCCCTTAAGGAGTCCGACGCCTGGCCCGCCGAACCAGAGCCGGGCTACGGGCTGGAGAAGCTCTTCATGGAGGAGCTCTGCCGCTACTACTACCAAGACTTCGGGTTCGAAACCCGCATTGTGCGCTTTCACAACGTCTACGGACCTTTGGGGACGTTTGAGGGCGGTCGGGAGAAGGCCCCGGCGGCGATCTGCCGCAAGGTCGCCTTGGCCCCCGACGGAGGGGAGATTGAGGTCTGGGGCGATGGCAAGCAGACCCGTTCCTTCCTATACATCGAAGACTGCGTGGAGGGGATCTACCGCATCATGCTTTCCGACTATCGCGAGCCCCTCAACCTGGGGACGAATCGCCTCGTGACCATAGACGAACTTGTCGACCTCGTGGCCCGGATCGCTGGCAAACGGATCTGCAAGCGCTATAATCCAACAATGCCCCAGGGGGTGCGCGGTCGAAACAGCGACAATACCCTCTTACGGGAGGTACTCGGCTGGGAGCCGCAGGTCTCGCTGGAGGAAGGGTTGGAGCGGACCTACCGCTGGATCGAAGGAGAGCTGCGCAAGCGAGGCAGGATCCCTTCCTTCCAAGTCACGGTCGGATCGGTCAGCAGTGTCAAGGGGGATCCAGAAGACCGATGAGCGTGAGGGAGGTCCTCTATGGCGTGGAAGGCTTGGCCCAATCTCAAGAAGAGCGTCCCAACTGGATCTTCCCCTGTGTTGGGCCCCCGCCAAAACCTGTTTTCAGGATTTTTGCGGGGTGACTTTAAAGGAGCGAAGAGGTGAGATATGGAAGTGAGGACCTTCCCGGAGACCCCGCTGCAGACGACGGGGCAAAGGACGACCCTTAGCTTGATCACGCCGCCCCGCGGGTGGCTGGATCTGAATCTCAAGGAGCTGTGGGAGTACCGGGAGCTACTCTACTTCTTTGTCTGGCGGGACATCAAGGTCCGCTACAAGCAGACCGTCATCGGAGCCGGGTGGGCCATCATCCAGCCCTTCTTCACCATGGTCGTCTTTAGCCTCTTCTTCGGGAAGCTGGCCAGGATCCCTTCAGAGGGACTGCCCTATCCCATCTTCTACTACAGCGCGCTTCTCCCCTGGATGTACTTCGCCAACGCCCTGACCGGCGCTACGAACACGATGGTAGAGCATCAAAGGGTGATCACGAAGGTGTATTTTCCGAGGCTGATCCTACCCCTGGCGGCGGTGTTGGCGGGGCTGGTGGACTTTGGCATCGCCTTTCTCATCCTCGTCGCCATGATGGTTTTCTACGGCGTTGTACCCACTGCGGCAGTCTTGCTACTTCCATTCCTCCTCTTGCTGGCGGTGGCGACGGCCCTTGGTGCCGGCCTCTGGCTCTCGGCCCTGAACGCGATCTACCGGGACGTGCGCTACGCGGTGCCCTTCCTCGTTCAGTTCTGGATGTTCGCATCCCCGGTGGCCTATCCCTCGAGCCTGATTCCAGAGAGGTGGCGCTGGCTTTACGGCCTCAACCCCATGGCCGGAGTCGTCGAAGGCTTCCGCTGGGCGCTGACCGGACGGGGGAGCCCGCCCAGCGTCCTCCTGCTCGCTTCCGTCACCGCCGTCCTCCTCGTGCTCGTGGGGGGCATCATCTACTTCCAGCGCATGGAATCCACAATCGCCGATGTGGTGTGAGGGGGCCATGGGAGACCTTGCCATCCGCGTCGAGAACTTGAGCAAGCGCTACCGCATCGGGCAGCGCGAGCGCTACCTCGCCCTGCGCGACGTCCTCGCCCGCGCCATAACCACCCCATTCCGTATCTTTCCTTCAAATCCGAAATCCGAATTCCGAAATCCGAATTCCGACCACATCTGGGCCCTGAAAGACGTCTCCTTCGAGGTGAAGCAGGGCGAGGTCGTGGGCATCATCGGCCGGAACGGGGCGGGGAAGACGACGCTACTTAAAATCCTGGCCCGGATCACCAGGCCCACCTCGGGCTACGCGGAGGTCCGCGGCCGGGTGGGTTCCCTTCTTGAGGTGGGGACGGGTTTCCACCCCGAACTGACGGGCCGGGAGAACGTCTACCTGAGCGGGGCGGTGCTCGGGATGACGAAGCGCGAGATCGACCGCAAATTCAATGAAATCGTGGACTTCGCCGGGGTGGCGGAGTTCATCGACACGCCTTTGAAGTACTACAGCACGGGCATGCAGATGCGCCTGGCCTTTGCGGTGGCGGCCCACCTGGAGCCGGAGATCCTCCTGGTGGACGAGGTCCTGGCCGTGGGGGACCTGGAGTTCCAGAAGAAATGCTTGGGCAAAATGGAAGACGTTTCCAAGGGCGGCCGGACCGTCCTGTTCGTGAGCCACCAGATGAACCAGATCCGGCGCCTCTGCGAGCGCGTGCTCTGGATGGAGGCGGGGAGCATCGCACAGCAAGGCCCGACCTCGAAAGTGACTGCGGCCTACGAGGCCGCCCTGAGTTCGTGGAGCTCTCGTCCAGACCTTGTCAGGGATGCCGGGCCAAGCGTGAAGGCCCGTTTTCTTGGCTGGGAGATCGCTCAGCCGAGAGGCCCTGAGCCCAACATCCTCACGGACCTCGGCCCAACGACGATAAAGTTCCACCTCTGGGCGAGGGAGGACCTTGGCCCCTGCCACCATGGGATCGTCCTGTACGACACCGACGGGCGGCGAATCTGGGGCTGGGCCATCGACGGCCTTCAGATCCCAACAGGTCGGTTCACTTTTGTCTACCGCTTCCCGATGTTCCCCCTTCGCCCAGGACCATACTCCTGGTTCGTGACACTTTTCGATCCCACGGGCCTTCTTGATAAGTGGCACGTTGTTCCCGAGCTCTTGGTTGCCACCGACGATTACCAGCACCGCATGGACGAGTGGGCCGGAATTCTTAATTTGCCGTCGAGCTTCGAGCTTGTTACAAGTTCTCCTGTAGCCTCTAACAGCGAAACCGGATGAGCCTGTGCTGGAGTGGCCTCGACGTGATCCTTCGCCTTACAAGGCTGGGCCGGCGGCAGGCTTCCAGTTTGCCCCAGATTCAGTTGGCGGGGAGAAAACGGAAGAGCTTCCGCTGGTTTGCCCACGACCTCGCTCTCAAGTGCGGTTACGAGATTCGCCGTTGGCCTCATCCGTGCACACACGAAGGTGCACTGGCGGATGTCCTGCATGCATGGCGCATTAACTGTGTGATGGACGTGGGCGCCAATCGGGGCCAATTCGCGCTGCTGCTACGGAGGCTGGGCTATGCCGGCCGTATTGTTTCCATAGAGCCAGGAGTGGAGGCCTTTAGGGCCCTTAAAGCCGTCGCCCGAGCCGACAAGGACTGGCACGTATTGCGCGTGGCCTTGGGATCGGAACCGGGGGAAGCGAAGTTGCAAATTAGGTCGCCTGATGATCTATCGTCATTCCGACCGCTAACGCCCCGTGCCCACAGCTACTTCCCTGACGCTTCACATGTAGTACGAACGGAGAAGGTAAGCGTGTCAACCCTGGCTCTGCTTTTCGACGAACTCGTCCGCGAGATTCCTGAGCCCCGAGTACTCCTCAAGATCGACACACAAGGGTATGACCTGGAGGTCCTGAAGGGCGCCGAACCGGTTCTGCCGAGGGTGGCGGCCCTTCACATCGAGGTGGCCTTCATACCCCTCTACGCTGGAGCTCCGTCCTGGCACGAGGTGCTGTCTTGGTGCGAAGGTCACGGGTTCGGGCTCTATGGGTTGTTTCCCGTCCTGCGCGACCCTTGCGGCCAACTGGTAGAAGCTGATGGCATCCTGATAAGGGTACCTGTAGAAGGTGGTGGCGAACACGCTCTGAGCTATGAGAAGGGTTGTTAGGGTCGCAGAGCATATTGACCGCACCTACCCTCTAGTCACCGTGGTCATCCCGACGCGCAACCGTCGCGCACTACTGAGCGAAGCTATAGAAAGCGTACGGCGGCAGACCTATCCCAACTGGGAGCTCATTGTGGTCGACGATTGCTCTGAGGACGACACGTGGCGATGGCTAACCTCTTTAAGTGACGGGCGTGTCCAACCCTTCCGTATGGAGTACCCTTCCGAGCGCAGCCACGCACGGAACAAAGGGTTGACCGAAGCAAAAGGCCAATTCGTGCTCTTCCTCGATGACGACGACCTGTTGGATCCACGCGCTATTGAGACCCTCCTGCAAGGCCTGGTGCGGGCACCTTGGGCAGACGTCTCCATCGGCTACGTGCAACCGTTTGGGGATGGATTGCAGGAGTTGGGTTGGTTCGCGTGGGTTTCTAAGGGATGGGTCGGGCCCTTATATCAACACTTTGATGCTCTGGACTGGGCGATTACGGGTCGCATGCTGTGGCGCAAGAGTATCTTGGACGGGATGACTTTCGATCCCGAACTTGTACCCTGCGAGGACCTCGACTTAATCCTGAGACTTCTCGAGATCCATCCCAATCTTTGCGCTGTTTTCCTTCCACAGGTGGTCCTCTGGCACCGTGTGCATGCCTTCCAAAGCCGGTGGCAAATGCCCGAGAACAAATTCTGGGCACAGTCTGCAAGAATTGTGCGGAAAAAGTGGGAGAGTATACGATCGGCGCACGCTGAATGGGCGCACCTCTATTCTGCTTCCTTGCTCCTCCATGAAGCGAGACGTCTGGCGTTCATGAGTTGCCGGACAGGCGCAGTTTCCCACTTATTCAAGGCACTGAAACTTGACCGGCGTCTGATTCAACTTCCGATCTGGCGGAAGCTAGTCGTGCGAGTCGCGCTGGACATTGCGCTCCCTTCATGCGTCAGGAGCCTGCTTGCCCTGACTGTCAAACGGATGCGCGCAGTCGCGGGGAACGTTCGTGCGAAGAAAGTCAAGGGAAGCTGTCACAAAGGCTAGGGCTCACCCATGCCACCCCCCCGCCTCCTGCCACGTTCAGCGGAAGTCGGCGATCTGGGAAGAGCCTGTCTCCTCCTTCTGCGGGGTCGTCAACAAAGAATAAGCCTCCGCCACAACCATTGAGCGCATAATGGGATAATGAGTCAGCTGCGAATTGCCGTAGTTTGCCCAGTTCCTTTTAGTAGGAACGGGATTCTTGGAGGCGGCGAGCGCTACGCGGAAGAGTTCGCTCGGGCGCTCACGGAGTTTGCAAGCGTGGACCTCATCACCTTTGGGGACGCGTCGTACGCGTATGTGGATGAATACGGACTGAGACATGTCGTGTTGGCTAACGCACGTAGAAGGTACCCTGACCCCGACCCACTAGCGTGGAAGATTCTCTCCCTTCTCAGGGAATACCATATGTTTTTCTGTCATACAATCAATAAAACTTCATTGATCATTGCGACATACGCCCGAATCCGGCGAAAGAAAATCTTCTTGATTCCTCACGGGGGCGGTGGGAGAACAGGAATTGGTCGGCTCGGCCTGTTCCGGCTGTTTCACGGGTTCCTGCTTCCCTCGCGTTATGCGCTAGTGCAGTATCCGTGGATCCGTCTCTCACCTTACCGGGTGATATATGGTGGCGGAGACGCTGCTTCTTTCCGTGCCGTAGTCCCAGATTTCCACAGATCTCGGGCTCGGAGAATTCTGTATGTCGGCCGGATAACACCCCACAAGGGTTTGCACATCTTGGTCCAGGCCATTCCTGATGACGCCGAGCTGACCGTCTGCGGTCAGGTCCACGATATTGAGTACGCTCGGTACATCCGCGAACTAGGGAGAGGGCGTCCAATCGACCTTGTAACGGACGCTTCTGACCACACGCTGAGTGAATTATACATGGAGTCCTCTGCTCTTGTGCTCCCAAGCGTCCGGCGCGATCATCTAGGTCGCCGTTACACTCATCCCGAACTGCTCGGGCTGGTCGTACTGGAGGCTATGTGGCACGGAACCCCAGTAGTTGCGACAGCCGTAGGCGGCCTTCCTGAGATTATTGACAACGGGCGTGACGGCTTTCTCGTCCCCCCCGGTGACGTCGACGCGTTACGGCGATGCCTCCGTGCCATACTGGACCAACCACAGGTCCTGCGAAGCCTTAGTCACAACGCTCGGTCGAAGATAGAGAGTTCTTTTAGGTGGTACCATGTGGCCCGCATGGCACTTGCGTTCGCCTGGCCTTTCGAGACCCCGCGCCCTTAACTTCATCCCCCTCGTCGATGATGGAGACCCTGATAGTCGTACCCGTGAAGAACAATGAGGAACATGACTTTGGACGTAGGTTGCGGGCTTCGCCCCCGTGGCTCATTTGGCGTTGATGCCAACCTCGCGTTCCTTCGCGAGGTCCGTAAGGTCTCCTCAGCTCGGCTGGTCTGTGCCCGAGCTGAAGCCCTTCCCTTCGCGGCCCAGTCCTTCGATGAAGTCATCTGTTGGGAAGTCCTTGAACATATTGATGACAAACGGGCAGTGCTCGCGGAGTTTCATCGCATACTGCGGCGAGGCGGTCGAGTTACAATTTCAGCTGCGTTGCAGCCTGCCGAACTGCTCCTCGGGAAGCTGAACTCTAAATACCTACGAACGGTTGTCCAGGGGTTCCATAGACACGCTTGCGAAGCGCAGGAGTATGTTGCTATCACGAAAGAGTTCTTCGACGTTCGCGTGATTACGTTTGACAAGTTCAGCATGATCGAGTGCATTTAGCGGTGCCTCCTTATGCATTTCTTTGAAGCTCGCTGGGAAGAGTCGGGCGAGTTCATTGGCCCTGGTGCGGGTCGGATCTTACGCTGGTCCAGGTTTCTCTCTCGCTTCACTTGGCGCATGTGGAATTTCGTCTCGCTCGTCAATCCTGGGCTTCTCAGCAAAAGCATCATCATAGAGGGTGTAAAGGGAGATGTGATTTGAGTCATTGTGTCTGTCGGTGGCACTGGGAAATCGGTGCGGTCAGACATCGCACGGTGTGTTTCCGTGATCAACCAGACTCGTAATCGATTGTTCGTGGCCCTGCGGCGGGCCCGGTCACGACTCCTGCATTCGCATCCAAATTCCACTCTTCGGATGTTCCTCCTCCTCCTGTATCGTCCGCTTCACAGATGGCTGTCTCCGGCCTTTCTGGATGTCAGCGTGTATGGTCTGTCCGTCCGCCTTCCGGCAACTGACGACGTGATTCTCGAGTCCGTCATCCGTGAAGGGCACTACCAACCCTTCTTTACTCAGCTATTTGTTCAATCTTGCCAGCCGGGCATGACCGTGGTCGACGTAGGAGCTCACGTCGGTCTCTATACTCTCTTGGCGGCTCGACGCGTTTTACCCCACGGCCGGGTCTTCGCATTTGAGCCGGATCCCGACAATTTCGCGCTACTTGAGCTCAACACGCGAGTTAATAACCTCAGTTGGTTTGTCACCGCGCGGAAGATTGCTCTGGGCAACGAGGAGGGAATACGACCGCTATACCGGGACGTCCGGAATTCCGGTTGCCGATCTTTTAACGCAGATAACGTGGCAATTCTCAAGGATTCGATCTCTGCGGAAGTCACTACACTTGGACGGGCCCTGAGCGACCATGGCTGCTCCAAGGTTGATCTCATCAAAGTAGATGTTGAAGGTGCCGAAGGTTTGGTCTTTGCTGGGGCTTGGGAAGTGTTGGAAAGTAATCCATTGAGTGTTTTCCTTGAATTCTGGCCAACGGGCATGACCAGGATGGGATCAGACCCTTTCACATTTATTGTAGAACTCATGCGAAGAGGCTTCGTAATACATGCGATTGAGGAGGGGAAAAGGATATTGGTTCCTATAACGGACCCAGTTGAAGCCGTTAAGATGGCGAAACCCGCCATTAATCTACTGGTAAGACGCGGGGCCTAGGGCGTAATGGCTGGAAGAAAACTCGTATCGGTGGTAATACGCACGGACGGTTCTGAGTATCTCCGAGAGTGTCTCGCCTCTCTGGGCTACCAAGAGTACCCTCCCTGGGACCTGGAGCTTGTCGTCGTCAGCTCAGACCCGACACTTTCAGCTGCCGGGGTGTTGGAATCTCACATGAATTTCAGAGACTGGTATGGTGTCCGAGTTCTTACTGTGCAGCCAAATGCAGGCTTGAGCTTGATGCGAAACTTAGCGATCAAGGAGAGCAGAGGAGAAATAATAGTATTTATTGATCATGACGAGATCGCACCTCCTCACCTTATAAGAACGCTCGTACATACACTGACGGCGTTCCCTGAAGCCGCAGCGGTGGGGGGGCGGTACGTCGGCTTGCTCATAGGTCGTGATAGCCTTCCCTTCTGGTGCCGAATGGAGCAACTTGGCACGTGGGAGCCGGCGCGAATGGAGGGAGGGATTCAGAAAGTTCCCGACCTGCCGGGCGGCAACGTGGCAATCAGAAGGACCGCGTTCCTCGCTTACGGGTTATTCGACCCCAGGATTAAGGGTGCGGGGGATGATCGGGCTTGGTTCATGAAAGCGACAAAAATGGGTGCCACGTTCTTGTATAACCCCGACGCATGGGTATGGCATATCCGCCAGCTGGAGTCTCTTCGCGGCTGGCGTTTTCTACGAAGTTGCATTTGGTACGGCTGGGGCCTCGGCAGGGCAGCACGGCTTTCAGGGGAGAAGCTATCTGTGAACTACAGCCTTCTCAGCGCCGCTCGGTACTTAGCGCACGGCCTCTTCCGGATGTGCCGTTTCGGGTTTGGCAATGCCCTGGCAGAGGTTTCCAAGCTAATTGGATACATCCTTGCCCGCTCGTGCGAGTGATTTTCCTTCCTCCCTTGTGTCAAGGTGAGAAGCGCACGGCGATCAGAGGCGGCCGAAGCACACAGGATCTGACAGCGAGCAAGCCGCCTGAGCCTGAATGCGCCGGATGGGGCTCATCCCATGGCGGCAACGAACCCGGTAGGACGTTGAGCCGTTGCGCAAGTGGGACGGGCATCGCTCTGGGTAGCCGGTAGCACCAAAGCTCGCCGCGGCCCCGTCCGGACGTTCGCGGTGGTCGCGAGTCGCCCTCTCGACTTCGCGGGCGGGGTCGAGCAACAATGCCGCAGGTTACTAGAAGGGCTCCGGCATCTTGGCTTTGAGGCGATCTATGTCCCAGCGGGTTCTCTGGTGCCGGCCTGGTGTAGCAGGCTTGCAACAGCCACCCGGTTGCAGGGAATGGCCGAAGCCCTGGCCACGAGGGGAGGCAATTGCCTGGCAGATGTCGTCGTCACAAATGGCCCCATTGGCTGGGGTGTCCGTGGCCGACGGCTCAGTGTCCATTGGTACCACGGGACGTATGCTGGTCAAGCCGAGGCCATTCGTCCCTTCATACGCCGACGGGGGTATGTCAAGATGCGATATGTTGACTCAATGATACTAGAGCGACTCGCGGGAGCAGGGAAGGTATGCGTTGCGAACTCGGAGCGCACGGCCAAGGAGGTCGAGCAGCAATTTGGCTATAACTGCCAAGCGGTGTGGTTCTCCGTGGATCTCAAGCACTTCAGGCCCGGCCCGCGAGAACCGCACATCTTGTGGACTATGGGCCTGGATCTGGATCGACCAGTTGTTCTTTTCGTTGGAGCCGGACGGCCAATGAAGGGGGAGATAGCTGTTTTAGAAGCCGCTGCTGAGGTCAGGAATGCAACATGGATCATACTTGGAGAACGGCTTTTCCGGGCCAACAAGACTCCGAGCAACGTTCTCCTACACCCGCCAGTTCCTCCTGACTTCATGCCACATCTTCTTCGGGCTGTGGACGTCCTCGTCATGCCCTCCCTTTACGAACCTGCAGGAACAGTCGCGGCCGAGGCACTAGCCTGCGGTACACCTGTTATTGCCGCTCCCTCTGGTACGGCCGATTTAATGACAAGAGACCCTGCCCTTGCCGAATGGGTGTTGCCAGATCCCCGCAATAGTTCTATGCTCGCCCGGCTAGTTAGGAAGGCGTTGGAGGGCGGAGCCCAAGTCCGAGCACTATTCGCGGAGCGGGGACCCGCCATCGTGCAGCCTTTGAACATTCGAGACTGGACGCGCAATTTCTTGGAGACTATTGGCATGTCCTGCGAATGAGCTATGCGGGGTTCCGCGTTGGCCGACCCCTTCAGCGAACTCGTCTCGCTAGCTCAGTGCAGAAAAACGCTGGAACGAGGGCGTTTTTTGGGTCGCGGCTATGAGGCGGCGGATTGCCCGCGCCGGATATCTTAGTTTTGACGTTGATGCGGCTGCTGCCTCTCACCCAGCTAAGTTCAGACAGCTGGTAGAGTTACCTCCTCTAATGGCCACTAAGGACCCCATACGTTTACCGTCGGGGAGAAAACCATGAGTGGTATTGCCGTCGTCATCCCGACCTGGAGACGTGCCCCCTGGCTTGCGCGTTGCCTGGCGGCAGTCCTCGCGCAGGAACCCCGACCGCAGGATGTCATCGTCGTGGGCAGAGCAGAGGACCCGGACGCGCAGGAGGTGGTAAAGGAGGTAGCGCGGACCCCCGGAGCCGTTTCCGTTCGCTGGCTTGAGGTGGATCGTCCCGGCCACATCGCCCCGATCGAGGTCGGGCTCAGGGCTACCAAAACTCCCCTCGTTGCCTTCCTGGATGATGACGCCGAACCCGAGGCGGGCTGGCTTGAGGCCCTGGTCAGCGCATTTAGCGACCCTCAAGTTGCCTGCGTCGGCGGGAGGGTCATTACCCCCGGATTCCGAGGCAAGGTCCACGCGGACGCAGGGCGGGTGCGCTGGTACGGTAAGCACATCGGGAACATTGCGGCCGTCGAGGCATCTAGCCCCCTTGACGTGGACGGCGTGATGGAGAACAACTGGGCATGGCGAGTAGACGTGCTTGAGAGGCTCGATTTCGACCCTACATTCGACTTCGACGACGCCTCCATGTACGGCCTGGATCTCTGCCTCCAGGCAATGAGTCTCGGATACCGTGTTCTCTACCAGCCCGCAGCTCGTGTCGTCCACCATGTCGCGCCGCGCGACCCTGCCCTAGCTCGACAAGATCGACCACAGCGAACGTTTGCGTACAGCCGTAACTACACCTACTTGGCCTTGAAGCACTTACGGGGGTGGCGCCGAGTAACCTTCGTCCTGTGGTGGTGGCTCGTCGGTGAACGGGGCTCATACGGCATCGCTACAGCGGCTATGGATCTGGCCATACAAGGTCGCAAGATCTGGCCGCTTGTAAACGCGTCCCTTTCCGGGAAGTGGGCGGGAGTGAAGGTATGGGCCAGGAACGGAAGGTAGGGGTTTGCTGTCCTGGAGGCAGGGGTGAGGGTAGTCACCCTGGGCGACCGTGAATAGCTGGGTGCAGCACTGACCGAGGTACTCATAGACGAGCAGTAGTGGCAGACGCTACACCAACGGAGCGTCGAGGCGTACCGCCGCTACTTCTCGTGGGAGGCTATCGCATCGCGATTCATAGAGGTTCTGGGGGATGAGTGAGAAATACCGTGTCCTTCTTGTCTCGTCCCACCCCGTTCAGTACGCGGTGCCACTGTATCGGCTGATGGCACGCCACCCCAAACTGGACATCCTCGTTGCCTATTGCTGTCTGCAAGGAGCGGAGAAAGGGGTTGACCCAGAATTCGGCTTTGAGGTGGCATGGGACACCCCTTTGTTAGATGGATACCCCTGGGTGCATGTGCTCAATCGGTCGCTCCGACCGGCATTGGGGCGCTTTTGGGGGCTCATCAACCCGCGGCTTTGGCAGATTATCTGTCAAAACCATTGGGACGCTATCGTGGTATATACGGGTTACGCTTATGCCAGTTTTTGGATCGTGATGGTCGCCGCGAAAAGTAAAGGGCGGGCTTTACTTTTCGGGACGGATGCCCATGAGATCCGATCCAGAGACCGGCACCCTTGGAAAGCCCGCCTTAAAGCGTTCTTCTGGCCCTACCTTTTTCGATTGGCAGATATCGTTATCGTCCCATCTACAGGCGGCGTACAACTGATGCGTCACATAGGGATCCCTGACGACCGCATCGTCCTCACCCCTTATGTGGTAGATAACGATTGGTGGTTAGAACAGGCTTCCCGAGCAGACCCTATCCCCACACGCACGCTCTGGAACATCCCTCCTGATGCCCCCGTTGTTCTCTTTTAGGCCAAACTGCAGCCTTGGAAGCGGCCTCACGATGTCTTGCGAGCCTTCGCTCAAGCGGATATTCCCGGCTCCTATCTGATCTTTGCCGGGGAAGGACCTCTGCGGAAGGCTATAGAGGAGGAGGCGCAAGTTTTAGGCGTTGCCCATCGCGCCCGCTTCCTCGGTTTTGTCAATCAGTCTCGCTTGCCTGCTGTTTATCGGGCAACCGACATTTTGGTGCTCCCCAGCGAGTATGATGCTTTTGGGGTTGTCGTTAACGAAGCGATGCTCTGCGGCTGTCCTGTCATCGTCAGCGATCGGGTCGGGGCACGGCATGACCTGGTCCAGGAAGGAGAGACGGGGTTCGTGTATCCTTGCGGGGATGTACGGGCATTGGCGCAAATTTTTCGGGAGGTTTTACCCGATCGGGAGCGGCTAAGGAGGATGGGGGAAGCAGCCCGAAAAAGGGTGAAGACATGGTCGCCAAAGGAGAATGTGGAAGCCTTTGTGCAGGCTGTGGAGAAGGCAGTGCAACGGAAACGAGGTAGGAAGGCATGAAGGTGCTCATCTACGCTCATGCCTTTGCACCTCAAGTGGGAGGGGCCGAGACCTATGTGTTGCACTTGGCCCGGGGGCTGGCCAGTGGGCTGGGGGGTGAAGCGTGTGAGGTTATTGTCGCCACCTCCACCCCGGCGGACGGCTACGATGACTCCCTCTTGCCCTTCCGCGTGGTTCGACAGCCGAGTGTCACTGCCCTGTGGCGCCTGATTGGCTGGGCGGATGTGGTGCAGTTGGCTGGGCCGGCCTTCGTCCCTCTCTTCCTGGCCGTCCTGCGCGGCAGACAGGTCGTGATAGAGCATCACGGCTACCAGGCTGTCTGTCCCAGCGGCCTTCTGTTTCTGGAGCCGCAGAAACAGGTCTGCCCTGGCTATTTCATGACGCGGAGGTACCACCGGTGTGTGCGGTGTGTGGGGACAACCGAGGGCCTTCCTCGCGCATTCCTGAAAGTGTTGTTCACCTTCCCACGCCGTTGGCTCTGCGGGAGGGCGGCGGTAAACGTTGCTGTTAGCCGTCACGTCGCGGGGCGCATTGCCCTCCCGCGCACGGACGTAATCTACCCTGGTGTTCCGGTGTCCACCGCCCAGAGTTTCGAGCCCCAAGTCGGAGATCGACCTGTTACCTTCGCCTACGTGGGTCGGCTAGTGAGCGAGAAGGGCGTCCCGGTTCTCCTCGAGGCTGCCAGGGTTCTGCGAGAAGAGGGTCGCTCTTTCCGCTTGCGGGTGATCGGCGACGGTCCGGAACAGTCCCGTCTCAAGCAGCGGTCCGCCGAATTGGGCCTGAGCGAACTAGTTGAGTTCACCGGCTTTCTTCGGGGGGCAGCTCTGGAGGGTGCCCTCCGCACCGTTCAGGCAGTGGTCATGCCCTCTATTTATGAGGATGCGGCCCCCCTCACGGCAGCCGAACAACTAATGCGGGGGCGACTTGTCATAGCGTCAGCCATTGGTGGTCTGGGGGAAATTGTCGGGGGCGCCGGGCTTACCTTTGAGGCTGGCGACCCTTACAGACTCGCCTCCTGCATGCGGCGCGTTATAGATGACCTCTCCTTGGCTCCCGCACTCGGCCGGCGGGCCCGCGAGAGGGCTGAACGCCTGTTCAAGGTAGACCGCTTTGTCAAAGAGCATGTGAGTCTGTATCGCCAGGTGACAGAAGGGAAGAAATGAACGAAGCCAGTCTCAAAGAGTGGGCCCCTTGTGGATTACACCACTTCATCGTGACGCGGATATCGCACGTCTACGCACGTCCTCCCGGCAGGGCGGTGGATCTGGGGTGCGGGAGCGGAGCCTTACGGCTCGTCTTAGGTCAGCCGGTTGGGATGTCGTAGCTGCGGATATTGACGCGAGGGCATACAAGGCGGCCGTCCCCTTCGTTCAGGTCGACCTGAACGATCCAGACTTTCCCTCTGCGTTGCCTGGCAAGTTCGACCTCGTCACAGCCGTCGAGGTCATTGAGCACTTGGAGAGCCCCATCCATTTTCTTCGAGGGGTGGCACAGATTCTTGCTCCAACAGGAATCGCCCTCGTGACAACCCCCAACGTGGAGAACCTGCCCGGGCGCCTCTGGTTCCTCCTCACCGGTAAGCTCCGGATGCTGGACGGCCGCGGAGACCCCACGCACATCTCGCCAGTATTCCTCGATCTCCTTGTCCGGAAGTGGCTGCCAGCGGCCGGATTGCAGCTAGGGGCGCGCCATCCGTACCCCGAGCGGGGATTCATCGTATCGCGGCCGACCGTGGGATGGGTTCTGGGCGCGGTGGCGGCCCTTCTGCCCGCCTCCGGAATGCGCGGCGACTGCCACGTTCTTTTACTGGAGCGTGCCGATATAAGCTAGGGAAACGGAAGTCCCGTGATCACCCTCGGACTGGCACGTCTTAGAGCTGGACCGGCTTCGCTAGCCTTGGTCCTCTTAGTGTTCACCCTTGCGGGCATATTGGGGATTTATGTAGGGCTCGAACGTATGGGTCTCTTCTCGTTGATGCTCCTGGGACTAGCGGCGACCCTGGTTGGGCTCACCACAGTCTCCAACTGGCGGCACGGCTTGTACGTCCTCCTGCTCTGGATCGTGTTGGAAGATCTCCCCCGCAAGTACCTGGGCAACAACATGCTCATCTTCTTCAGCAAAGACGTGGTGGCCGCTTTGGTTTACCTAGCCTTCCTCACGGCGCGGACGTCCCGAGACTTACCTCGTCTTAGGCCGCGGTTCCTGTTGCCGCTAACTCTTTTCGGAGCCTGGGCTGTGGTGCAGGTCTTGAACCCCAACTCGCCAAGCCCGCTCTACGGCCTTATGGGGTTGCGACTGTATTTCTTCTACGTTCCCTTGATGTTTGTGGGCTTCGCTTTGATCCGTGATGAAACAGACTTGCGTCGGTTCGTGCGGTTCAACCTGGCGGTGGCCGCCATCGTGGCCGCCCTTGGCATCGCGCAGGGTGTAATCGGCCTGGATTTCCTCAACCCGCCGAACCTCGCCCCTGAACTGAAGCTTGCAAAATTGGTCCGGCAGGCTCCGATCACTGGCGCCCTGGTGCCGCGGCCGACGTCCGTCTTCGTCAGCGACGGGCGGTTCGCCTGGTACATGGTCGTAATGTTCCTGCTTGGGATTGGGTCGCTGGTCTGGCTCTGGGCGCGGCAGGATCGCGCTGCCTGGGAAGTGGCGGGGGCACTCGCCATTATCGTCGCCGCAATTGTCATGAGCGGATCGCGCGGCACCTTCATGTACATGCTGGGGAGCACCGCCGTGCTCGCGTCAGCCATGCTCTGGGGAAGCCGGGCCCGTCTCCGCCCGATGGTTGCGCGAGCGCTGCTACCCGGGCTGGCGTTTGGCGGCCTCGGGCTGGTGGCCGTGCTTGCCCTCTTCCCCGAGACGGTGGGAGCCCGATGGTCGTTCTACTACGAGACTATTGCCCCCTGGAGTCCCACCTCGGAGCTGACCTGGCGCGTGTGGGGGTATCCGGTGACTAACCTCCTCGGTGCCTTCACCTTTCCGTCCTGGCCCTTGGGGTACGGCACCGGCACGAGTTCCTTGGGCGTGCAGTATGCGACGGGGTTGTTGGGGCTACCCAAGCCCGGCATCGGAGTGGAAAGCGGATATGGCACGCTCATCCTGGAGCTTGGAATTCTCGGGCCGGCCCTCTGGCTGCTTTGGACATCGGTTCTCGTCCGCGAGGGGTGGGGAGTGGTGCTTCGGCTCCGAGGTAGCTTTCTATTCCCCGTGGGATTTGCGACCCTGTGGTTTGCGTTCCTCCTCCTGTTCCCCTTC
>Ga0272449_1002062_pt1 | contig 19282 bp, 20 predicted proteins | sample YNPCB0241_FD_198679 | JGI IMG/M metagenome (GOLD analysis project Ga0272449, IMG submission 198679) | Hot spring sediment microbial communities from Yellowstone National Park, WY, United States - YNP-CB-024-1 | ecosystem: Environmental > Aquatic > Thermal springs > Hot (42-90C) > Sediment... | reverse complement strand
TTCTCGCTATCTTCAAAGGAGAAGAGATTTTTTCTTGGCTGTGCTCCCGTTGCTAAAAGAATTGAATCTACTTTTAGTTTTCTTTTCTCTTTATCAGATTCAATTTCTATAATGTATTCTCCGAACCTTCCTTGCACACTTTTTAATTCAGTTTTTGTAAAAACTTCAATATTTTCAGCATTTTTCACAAACTCGATATAGTCTTTGACTAAATCTTTTCGTGAAGGTAAATCCTTAAGTCTACCTCCTAACTGGTCTTCCTTTTCTATCAACACAACATTTATACCCATTTTCGAAAGCTGTTTTGCAGAGACAAGACCTGCGAGACCTCCACCAACAACACATACCCTATTGTTTAACTTTTTGTAATGAATATTCGTTCTCTGAACCTGCTTAATTCTAACTTGCACAGATTTTATTTCTTCTATGAGAGCATTATTATTTGCTGGAATAAGAGCTACTGAGTTTATGTGAAGACCAAAGTAGTTATTTGATTTAAGAATACCTTCTTTTTTTCTTATATCATCGGTTACAATAATTGCTCCATCAAAACTATGTTCTCTAATAGCAAATCCTAACTCAATGATATCTTTAACCTTAATAGCATCGGGAAAAGACTGTCTTAATTTGTCATCAGTAGGATAATCCAAATCATAGGAAAAGATGCCAACTTTGGTTACTTTTTGTTGTTTTATTTTTGTTAGATCTTGGGTAGATGGTTTAAAAATATGTTTTGATAAAATCATAGATGCTGTAGATATACCATCAATAACTGAATCTGGTATATCCATAGGCTCAAAGATTGAACCTGTTATATACACATTTTTCCTAATTTCTCTATTTTCAAAGGGTTGATAGCTGTATATATCAAAGCTAACATTTAGTTTTTTCAATAAACTTAATGTTTGTTCATCAAAGCTTGCACCCTGAGAAAGCACTACAGCATCAAAGGTATCTTCAAAGGAATTACCGTTTCTTGCATATAGAACCTCTAACTTACCTGTGGAAGGTCTTTTTCTTACTGTTGCTACAGCGCTTCTTACAAAATTTATCCCTTTATTTATTGCCACACGATAATACCTTTCATATTCTTTACCAAAAGCCCTTATATCCATGTAAAATATTGTAATATCAACATCAGGGTAGAAATCTTTTATCATCAAAGCTTGTTTCATTGCATACATACAACAGAATGATGAACAGTAAGGTTTACCTACCTTCAAATCTCTTGAACCAACACATTGAATATAGGCAATTTTCTTGTAAGGAAGCTCTTTTCCTACCGCTATTAAGTCGTATAAATAATTCTCAAAATATATTGCAGCATAAACATTTTCATAAATGCCACCACCTAACTCAGGTTTCTTTGTTATATCAAAAGGTTCATAGCCCGTTGCGATGACAACGGATTGGGCTTCAATTTTTTTGAATGAATCAGGTGTCTTAAAGCAAACAATTACTTTTTCATCTAAAGCTTCAATATTTTCAATGTTTACATTTGTAAAGGATGATATATTGGGGTGCCTTTCAGCTTCAATATAAGGACAGTAAGCTGGATAGTCGGGATGCATAAAACAAACACCGCATGTGTTTGTTGGAAATTGTCTTTTTAATTCAGGAAAGTATCCACCAAGCTTTTCTTTTTTTTCTAAAATTATTACAGGGACTCCACCTTCTGCAATGTGAAATGCACAGGCAAGCCCAGCAAAACCTGCACCGATAACAACAACAGGATTGACCATTAAACTCCCCCTTTAAGTTTTGAAACAACTTTGAGAGGATTTACTAAATGTTTTTTCCACCACTTGTCATTATCTATACCAAGTGCAATACCAATAATTTCAGTAAAATAGAATATGGGATAACCACTTTTTTGTCTCATTTCTAAATTTGCCTGACAAAGTGGACAAGCGGTAACTATAGCATCTGCACCAGCCTCTTTTGCATAGGTGATAATTTTTTCTACTAATACTGAAACAATACTACTATCAGCAAGGCTTAAATCACCACCGCAACAAAAACTTTTTAATGGCCAATCAACTGTTTCAATTCCAATTTTGCTTAATATAGAATCTATAGATTTTGGTAGTTCAGGATTTTCATTATTCAACACATCTTCAGGTCTTAGGAAGGCACAACCATAGTAAGAAGCAAATTTAGTATTTGTATTTATTTTTTTCGTTTCAAGTTTTTTTGAAACTTCTTCATCGAGAAAGAGTCTCATTATTGGATATATTTCTGGAATATTTTCAAAATTTCCAAGTTCCTTCACTATTTCATCTTTCTTTTCCTTGTTTTCTAAAGCCCTTTTTGCTTTCATTAGGTTGTTATAACAACCTGCACAGGGAACGTAAATATCTTTACCAAGCGCGGAAGCATTTCTTATATTTCTAGTTGGCAATAAAATAGATAATTTATGGTTTAAACTTTTTGCTGAAGCAGCACCACAGCAATTCCAATCTGGTATCTCTTGTAAGCTTATTCCAAGTGCTTTACAAACAGCTATTGTAGAATCACCATACTCAAAAGCTGTAGAATGTAATGTACATCCTGGATAATAAGCAACCTCTTTCATTTTTCCTTAAACATCCTTTTGATTTCTTGTAATCCTTTGATTTTTTTAGGCATAAAAGGTATCTTACCTTTTAAAAACATCTTCAGTCCTAAGGATAAATCACTAAAGAAGTCTTTCGTTCTCATCTTAAATTCAGCAAGCATACTTGCTTCATGAACTATGCCAAAACTTTTTATACTGTTTAAAAAGGCAATGTGTATTGCCATAGCTGGCTTTACTGATGGCTCAATACTGTTTTTATATACAAGCTCTCTCATAAGTTCATTTATTTTGCCTACACTTATTAAATTTGGACATCTACTGCCGCATGTTTCACAACCAGTACAAATCCATATACTTTTGCTTTTTAAAATTGTCTCAATTTCTCCAAAAATTGCCTTTCTAACAATTACATCAGGTTTTATGTCCATAAAATTAGATACAGGACATGTAGCAGTACATTTCTGACATTGGTAACATAGCAATACATTCTGCCCTGTTATTTTGTTTATTTCATTTACGTTTAAATCTAACGCTCTCATAGATACCTATCTACCATTGCCATATAAGTTTGTGGTGATGCATTTCTAAGCTGACACGCCTTATTTGGACATGCTGAGACACATGCTCCACATCCCTGACATAAAGCTTCATTGACAATACTTATTTTAGCTTCATCATCAAGCATTCTTGCATCAAAAGGACAGGCTGTTACACAAATTCCACAACCACTGCATAAGTCAGCATCAACACAAGCAATTAGAGGCTCTTGAACCATTTTTTCCTGACCAAAAAGGGATAAAACTTTTGCTGCTGCTGCACCTGCCTGTGCTACTGTATCGGGTATATCCTTTGGTGCTTGAGCACAACCTGCTAAATAAATACCACCTGTCATGCTTTCAACGGGTTTCAATTTTATATGGGCTTCGCTAAAGAAACCATACTCATCAGTGGATGTTCTTAAAATCTTTGCTAGTTCTTTAGCACCACTAGATGGTATCACTGCTGTACCAAGAACAACCATGTCTGCTTTTATTTCAATCTTCCTTCCTGATAAGGTATCAACACCCCAAACAACTAACTTGTCTCCTTCCTGCATTATACGGGCTACCCTGCCACGGATATATAATAAATTAGCCTCTTCCATTGATTGCTGTATAAACTCTTCATATCCTTTTCCAAAAGAACGTATATCCATATAAAAAAGGTAAGCTTGACCATCGGGTACTTTATGTTTATAAAGCCTTGCATGTTTACCTAAATACATACAACAAATACGAGAACAGTAAGGAATACCTTTTTCAGGATCTCTTGAGCCAACACATTTTATGAAAACTACTTCTTTTGGCACTTTACCATCAGAAGGCCTTCTTATCTCACCTCCTGTTGGTCCTGATGCAGAATTTAGCCTTTCAAACTGAAGACCATCAATAACATCTTTATACATACCATAACCATATTCAGGTATCTTTTCAGTTTCTAAAATATCATAACCTGTTGCAACAATAATTGCTCCGACCTTTTCTTCAATAATCTCATCCTTCATCTCATAATTTATTGCCTGAACAGGGCAAACTTTTTCACATACCCTACATTTACCCTCTCTGAAAAACCTACAACTGTTTTTATCAATTATTGGTTTATTGGGAACTGCCTGAGGTGATAAGGTATAGATAGCTTTTCTCTCTCCTAATCCATGATCAAACTCAGACTCAGTTTTTGTAGGACATTTCTCCTGACACAAACCACATCCAGTGCATTTTGTCCAATCCACATAAGAAGCTTTACGTCTTATTTTAACATCAAAGTTGCCTATGTATCCTTTAACTTCTTCAATTTCTGAATAAACGAAAAGTTTTATTTTAGGATGTCTTCCTGCTTCAACGGTTTTTGGTGTTAGAGTGCACTGTGCACAATCAAGTGTTGGGAAAGTTTCAGAAAGTTCAAGCATTTTACCACCTATGGAATGACGCTTTTCTACAAGCACGACTTCATAACCAGCGTTAGCTATATCAATTGCAGCTGTAATACCTGCAATACCACCACCTATTATAAGTGCCCTTTTTGTTATATTAAACTCAAGAGGTTGCAAAGGTTCATCTCTTTTTACCTTTTCTATCATGGTTTTAATGATAGCTATTGCCTTCTCTGTAGCTTTATCCTTTTCTTTTTGGTGAACCCAGCTACATTGCTCACGGATATTAGCAATTTCTACTTTATATGGATTCAAACCTGCTGAAACAGCAGCATTCCGAAATGTAATCTCATGCATCCTCGGTGAACAACAGGCGACAACAACACCATCAAGTTCTCTCTCTTTTATCGCATCTCTTAATTTTTTTTGACCCGGTTCAGAACACATATATTTATAATCGTCAGAAATTTCAATATCATCATACTCATTGAAGTATCCTTTTACTTTAGCAATATCAACGGTTCCTGCTATATTACTTCCACAATGACATATAAAAAGGCCTATTTTTTTCATCTTACACTCCTATTATATAAGCCCTTTCCCTTCTAAAAGTGAAAGAGGTGAAACATAATTTTTTTCAAAACCAAGTACATCTTTTGGTAACCCCAAAGCAATTCCGAGTAGTTGTGTTAGATAAAAAACTGGAATAGGTTTAAAATCAATATTTTTCTCAGCCATCTCTTTTTGCCTAAAATCTAAATTATAATGGCAGAGAGGACATGATGTGAGTAATGCTTCTGCACCAGCTAATTGTGCACTTTTTATTATTCTGTATGAACATTCGAGAGAAACATTGGGATTACTAACAGAAAGATGGGCACCACAACATTCACTTCTAAAAGGGAAATCTATTGCAATACCACCTAAGGCAGTGATAAAGTTTGAAAAGATTTTTGGGTTTTCTGGGTCTTCAAACTCCATTTCTTTTGGTGGTCTATATGTTAAACAATCATAAAAAGGAGCTATCTTTAAACCTTGTAAAGGTTTTGTTATTTTATTTGATAAACTCTCAAAACCTATAACATCTCTGATAAGTTCGATTAGGTGATTTACTTTTAGTTGCTCGGGAAAGGGCTCTTTTGCCTCCTCTTCCATGTAATTGATGACCCTTTCTCTTCTTACAGTGTTTTCATTTAGAACTTTTAAAGACCTTCTTAATACATTAAAACAAGCAGAACAAAGTGTTATTAATCTATCAGAATACTTGCTAGCTTTATAAAAAGAACGAGCAGGTGATACAAGCCTTATATGTTCATCTTCAGCTAATGGAAAAACAGCACCACAACATGTCCAATCTTCTAATTCCTTAAGTTCTATACCTAAAGCTTTCATGGATTCTCTTGCACAAATATCTAGCGCCTTAGCTTTTGTACTTAATGCGCAACCTGGAAAATAAGGATAAATTTCCATTATAAACTCCTTTATTCAAGGGATTCAAACTTTCTAAATCCTGCAATTATCCCTTGTTGTGGTATCTCTTCAAGTTTTTCATCAAGCAGTTTTTCAATATTTGTAAAATTTTTTCCATCCCTCAAAGCAAGGCTTCTTAAGGCTTCAAAAACTCTGTGCACCTCTATCCCCTTTGGGCAACGTGTACCACATTGAAAACAGGATGTACAAAGCCAGATAGCTTTACTGCTAAGCAATTTATCTATTTCACCAAGCATAACCAGTCTCATCATTTCATTTGGTACAATATCCATTGCATCAGCAACAGGACATCCTGCTGTACATTTACCGCATTGATAACATGCCATAATTTTTTGTAATGAAATTTCTTTAATTCTTTGGATAAGTTCAGAATTGAGCTTAGTTCTATCTAAAATTAGCTTCATAATCCCCCCAAATAAACTTATGAATCTAACAGTCTTTTAATACTGTATAAAAGTGTATCCCTATTTAACTTTGCAATCGAGTATGTTAATGGTACTTGTTTTGGGCAAGTTTTCACACAATTTTGAGCATTACCGCATTCAGTTATGCCACCTTCGTCCATGAGTGCTTCGTATCTATCTTCCTTAATCATAGCACCCGTTGGATGAAGATTGAAGAGTAGCACTTGAGCAATAACAGCAGGACCTATAAAATTAGAGCGCTCATTTACTTGAGGACAAGCCTCCATACAAATGCCACAACTCATACATCTTGATATTTTGTAACCTAACCTCTGTATTTTTTCAGAAACTTTTGGCCCTGGTCCTAAAATATGTGTACCATCAATGGGTATCCATGCCTTAACTCTTTTTAAACCTTCAAAAATCTTCTTCCTATCTACAATCAAATCCCTTATAACTGGAAATTTTCTTAAAGGTGCTAAATAAATTTTATTTCCAAGGTGTTTAACAAGAGCACTACATGCCTGTTTTGCTTTACCATTAATATTCATTGTACATGCACCGCAGACCTCTTCAAGACAGTTACATTCAAAAGAAACAGGGGGAACTTTTTCTCCAGTAACAGTTACAGGATTTTTTCTAATCTCCATCAGGACAGAAATCACATTAGCAGTTTCATCAACTTCAACTTCAAACTCATTTATGTATGGTGCTGATACTGGTGTTTTTCTTCTTTCTACAATAACTCTTACTTTCATCAGTCATACTTCCTTGGTACAGGTTTTATTAAAGATATATCTACAGGTTCATAGGAAATATCAGGTTCATCATTGTTTTTGTTGTATGTTGCAATAGTTGTTTTTAAGAAATTTTCGTCATCTCTATAGGGGTATTCTGGCTTATAATGGCTACCTCTACTTTCATTTCTTAATAAAGCACCTTTTGTTATCACAAGGGCTAAATCAAGCATATTTTTTAGCTGGTTTATAAAGAATAGTGTCTGATTCCCAAAGTTTGAATTATCAAGTATATCAATATTTTTAAACCTTTCTTTTAGCTCCTTAATCTTTTCAATAGTTTTTAAAAGTCTATCGTTATATCTTATAACGGTTACATTTTCTGTCATTACTTCGCCTAATTCCTGATGTAATTTATAAGGATTTTCCTTTCCGTTAAGAGTTTTATAATTTTCAAATTCGGCCACTACTTTTTGTTTTTCTAAATTAAAGACATTATCTGAAATGTCTTCACAAGATTTATCAAGACCATTTATATATTCAGCAATTGACTTTCCAACAACCATACCACCATGAATGCATGATAATAAAGAATTTGCTCCTAATCTATTTGCACCATGATACTGATACTCACATTCACCAGCTGCAAATAAACCCGGAATATTTGTCATCTGTTTATAATCAACCCAAAGCCCCCCCATTGTATAATGCACTGCAGGAAATACTTTCATAGGCTTGGTATAAGGATCTTCTCCCATAAACTTCTGGTATATTTCAAGAACTCCTCCAAGCTTATATTCAAGGGTTTCTCTATCAATATGTGTAACATCAAGATACACCTGGTTTTTTCCATCTATCCCAAGCCCCATATTCACGCAAACATTAAAGATTTCTCTACTAGCAATATCTCGTGGGACAAGATTTCCATATTTTGGATATTTCTCTTCTAAAAAATACCATGGTTTGCCATCTTTATATGTCCAAATTCGGCCACCTTCGCCACGAACCGATTCTGATATTAGCCTTAATTTATCTCCACCTGCGATTGCCGTTGGATGTACTTGTATAAACTCACCATTAGCATATTTAACACCCTGTTTATATAATATAGACTGAGCAGACCCTGTGCAAATAACTGAATTAGTGCTTTTGCCAAAAATCATCCCACAACCACCTGTAGCAATAACAACTGCATCGGCTTTAAAATATTCTATCTCTTGAGTATGAATATTTCCCGCAATTATACCTCTACAAACACCATTTTCGTCAAATACAGCCCTTAAAAATTCCCAACCAACGAACAACTGAACTAAACCGCTTGATTCAAACCTTCTGACTTGTTCATCAAGTGCATATAGAATCTGTTGTCCTGTTGTAGCACCAGCAAAAGCGGTTCTATGAAATCTTGTGCCTCCAAATCTTCTAAAATCAAGAAAACCTTCTGGAGTTCTGTTAAACATTACTCCCATTCTGTCAAGTAAAAATACGATATTTGGTGCATTTTCGCACATTGCTTTTACTTGTGGTTGGTTTGCTAAGAAATCCCCACCATATATTGTTTCATAAAAATGTATCTCGGGACTATCTCCTTCTCCTTTTGTATTAACAGATGCATTTATTCCGCCCTGTGCACAAACAGAATGTGAACGCTTAGGAGGAACTATTGTAAACAGTTTTACCTTTAAATTATTCTCACAGGCAACAATTGTAGCCATTAAACCAGCTAAACCAGCACCTACAACTATAACTTCACACCCTTTAGACAATGTGAACTCCTCTTATTGAATGAAATTATAAAACTTATGTATCCCATAAAATGCAAAGATAATAAAGAATATCATACTGATGCCTACAGCTACCTTTTGTGCTTTGTCACCTACTACAAAGCCCATATCAACTAAAAAACCAAAAATACCATTTGATACATGAAAAATAGACATTAATACACCACAGAAAAGGATAAAACTATTAAGAGTTGTGTCAGAAAAACTACCAAACTTCATTATGTAAACATGCCAGATTAGAAAAAGAAATATAAAGATTCCTGTCCATCTTTGGAAGAAATACATGTAATTTCGCCAGTAAGAATAACATCCAATATTAATACTACCTTCATAGGTTATATACATGCCATATAAGCTATGATATAAAAGGGGTAACCAAAGGAATATGAAAGCATAAAGTATATTTTCAGAAGAAATAGATGCCATGCTTTGAAGATGGTAGTACAAAAAATAACCAAGGGGAAATATACCTGTCACACCATGTAATCTTCTTAAGTAAAATTGTAACTTTTTACTCATTGATTTTATATTTTTTTACTCCTTCTTCGTATAAGTCATTTCCGTATATATCATTTACAACTATAGCTGGAAAATCTTCTACATACAACTTTCTAACCGCTTCAGGACCCAAATCTTCATAAGCAACAATTTCTGAACTTTTTATATGTTTCGCAAGTAAAGCTGCTGCACCACCTGTTGAAGCAAAATATATGCCTTTGTATTTAACGATAGCCTCTCTTACCTCTTTTGAACGTTTACCCTTACCTATCATACCTTTTAACCCCATTTCTAACAGTATAGGGGTATAAGTGTCCATCCTGTAGCTTGTTGTAGGTCCAGCAGACCCAATCACTTTACCTGGTTTTGCTGGTGTGGGACCTACATAGTAAATAATGGCACCTCTAATATCAAAAGGTAGTGGTTTACCCTCTTTAATCAAATCAACAAGCCTTTTATGGGCCGCGTCTCTTGCTGTGTAGATAATACCTGTAATTTCTACAAGGTCTCCACATTTAAGCTCTTTTATAACTTCATCAGTAAGTGGTGTTTTTATCTTTTTTACCATTTTACAAAACCGCTTCTTTATGTCTCGCACTATGACACTGAATATTTACAGCTATAGGTAAACTTGCAATATGACAAGGATAATATTCAATATTTACCGCTAAAGCAGTAACTCTTCCACCAAATCCCATTGGACCTATACCTAACTTGTTTATTTCTTTCAACAGCTCTTTTTCTAATTTTGCATATCTTTCATCTTTATTGTGTACACCAATCTCTCTCAATAAAGCTTTTTTTGACAAAAGTGCAGCTTTTTCAAAAGTACCACCAATACCTACACCTACTATGATTGGCGGGCAAGGATTTCCGCCAGCCTTTTCTACCGTTTCTAAAATAAATTTTTTTGCACCCTCTATACCATCAGCAGGTCTTAACATTTTAATTGCACTCATATTTTCACTACCGCCACCTTTTGGAGCTGCTATAATTTTAACTTTATCACCTGGTACAAATTCAAAATGAAGCAGGCATGGAGTATTATCACCAGTGTTTTTTCTATCGAAAAGTGGATCATTCACTATTGACTTCCTATAATAACCTTCATTATAGGCTCTTCTTACACCTTCATTTACCGCTTCAAATAAATTTTCTCCATCGAATACTACTTTTTCACCCCATTCTATAAAGACAACTGCAAAACCTGTGTCTTGACACAATGCCATATCTTCTTTTTCAGCAATTTTCTTATTTTCAATGAGTTGTTCTAAAACTGCTTTACCTAAAGGCGATTCTTCGATATTTAGGCTTTTCTGAAAAGCACAAAAAACATCCTCTGGCAAAAGTTTTACTGCATCAAGAAAAAGATTTCTTACAGTCTCAGTTATTTGTTCCGTTGTAACTCTCTTCATAATTATAGGTTTGTCTTTTTAATAAGTTCTTGTACTGCTTTTACAGAATTATCAAACATAGCCTTTTCTTCATCGGTAAAATCTAACTCATAAATAAACTCAATCCCATTACCACCTAGTTTAACAGGCACACCACAAACTACATCTCTATAGCCATACTCACCTTCTAAATAAGTAGCAACAGGCATTATCCTTTTTTTATCTTTTAAAATAGCTTCTGCCATAGCTATTGCAGAGATTGATGGAGCATAATAAGCACTCCCTGTTTTTAAATAATTTACAATCTCAATTCCACCATCTCTTGTTCTTTGAACTATAGCATCAAGCTTTTCTTTGGGTAAAAGTTTTGTTACAGGTATACCACCAACAGAGCAGTATCTCACCAAAGGCACCATTGTATCACCATGCCCACCTAAAACAAAAGCAACTATATCTTCAACCGATACATTCAATTCCATCGCCAAAAATGTTCTAAACCTTGCCGTATCCAAAACCCCTGCCATACCCATAACCCTGTTACGTGGGAAACCGCTAATTTTATAAGCTACATAAGTCATAGCATCTAATGGATTTGATACAACAATGATAAATGCGTTTGGAGAGTATTTACAAACCTGTTCAGTAACAGCTTTGACTATATTTGTATTTGTTGTGAGAAGATCGTCTCTACTCATACCAGGTTTTCTTGGTATGCCAGCTGTAATAATTACTACATCTGAATCCTTTGTCTCTTCATAACCATTTGTACCTATAATACTCACATCAGAGTTCGCAACTGGCATAGCCTCAAGCAAATCAAGGCCTTTTCCTTGTGGTACTCCCTCAACAATATCCACAAGAACAATATCTCCTAACTCTTTTGCTGCTGCCCAATGTGCAGCAGTAGCACCAACATTTCCAGCGCCTATTATGCTTATCTTTTTTCTTTTAATCATTTGTTATTCTCCTTTAGCTTGAGATTTAATTCTGATAATAACAATAAGCATTTTGTATTGTCAATCAAAATTTTATTTTTATAAAAACTTTTTTACTAATAGTAAAATTCATTGTATCATTAAAACCCTTATCCCCTTAATTTGTCTTAATTTTTTTAAAAACATATTTAGCTGTTTCTCACTTTTATATTTTACATTCAAATTGTAATGTTTGTATTTCTCTTCAAGAAGGTATTTGAAATAGCGTTCCACTATCTCAACATTACTTTCTTTTGCTAATTTGTAAAAGTCTGATTCATCACTTTCTATAACTTCAAAAATAATATTTATGTACCTGTCCCTTGGTATCCTACTTTCAAGATGTTTCAATACAATTAGGTTTGCAAGTACAAGAAAAGTGGCAAAACCACCAAGTAGATATTCACCCATTCCAACAGCCATACCGATTGCACTAACTGTCCATAAAGAAGCAGCTGTTGTTAATCCTCGTACAAATTCACCATGTTTTATAATAGCACCTGCTCCTAAAAATCCAATTCCGACAACTATCTGAGCAGAAATACGACCAGGATCAGCAATATTACCAAAATTTGAATGTACTAAATAAGAAAGAATAGTAAATAAACAGGAGCCCAAACATACAAGAAGTTGGGTCCTAAAGCCCGCAGATTGTCCTTGTATTTGTCTTTCTAAACCAATTATGCCACCAAAGGTAGAAGCAATGATAAGCCTAAAGATTAAATTTAAATCTTCTAGCTCAAACATGACTTTTTTAAACTTTCAATGGCATTTTTGTAATTGTTACTTTTAAAAATATAGTTTCCTGCTACCATAATTCTTGCACCAGCATTATACACATCTCTAACAGTATCACTATCTATACCACCATCAACTTCTATGATACAGTTAGAATTGTAGCTTTTTAGCATATTATTTAATCTTTCAATTTTTTTTACAACACCTTTTATAAAAGATTGACCTCCGAAACCAGGATTTACTGTCATTATCAGTATAAAATCTACCGAGTCAAGTATATATTCTAGTGGTTCAAAAGGTGTAGCAGGATTTATTGCAACCCCTGCTTTAGCGCCTCTTTTTCTAATTTCCTCAAGTGTTCTTTGTAGGTGTTTACATGCTTCAATATGAATAGATACCATATCAGCACCTGCCTCGATAAAAGATGGGATGAAATTGTCAGGATTATCTAACATTAAATGGACATCCAATGGTTTTTTAGCATATTTTTTCAAACAGCTAACACCGTAAGGGCCAAATGTTAAATTTGGAACAAAATGACCATCCATAATGTCAAGATGGATAATATCAGCACCTGCTTCCTCCACCAGTTCTATTTCTTCCTTTAGTTTGCCAAAATCTGCTGACAATATAGATGGTGCTATGTAAACTTTATCCTCCATATTTACCCCTGTAACTTTTGTAGTATACTAATGATTTCATTCAAATCTACTCTTGTATCTAAACATGGCCCATAAGGCCTCTCATTTAATATACCAATAACTGGCAATTTCACAGTATCAAGCAAACCTGATATAAGATCTCTCTCACATGCAGTAGCAATGATTAACTCTGGTTGGAAGCTTTTTATAACATTTCTTGCCATTGTCCCACCTGATGCAATGGATAATTTTACATTATAAGCGTTAGATATTTCCATTAAATCTTTTATCTCACATTTACCGCATTTTCTACACCTAATTTCTTTACCAGTAACCCTATATTCACATTCAGAAAATTGTAAACAATGGGGCATCAAAAGTAGTATACGTCTAGGTTTATTTTTTATCTTACCAAGCTCATATATGGTAAGCTTATTGTTTAAATCTATGAACTTTTGTATACATTTGTCTCTATCTAATCCAAACACTTTATAAAAAAAGGAAACGATAGGATATATTACTTTCAATACTACAATTTTTATGAACACCGTATATTCACCACAAGTTATTTTAGATAATCCCCTTCTTTATAACCAAGTCGCAAAAAAATTGGGGAAGGCATATTTCTATTTCTACCTTCTTCTTGAACTTCTATAAGCTCTAATATCCCACTACCAGTACCAATAAAAACGGAATTCTTTGTAATTTTTTCTATTTTACCAGGGAAAGAAACTCCTTCATGGGAAAAACTTTTCCAAATCTTTAAAAGTTTATTTTGTAAGTAAGTAAATGCACTCGGCCAGGGCTGTAAGCCTCTTACCATATTGTGTATCTCTTTTGCACTCTTTTTCCAATCTATTAAACCATCATTTTTTTTGAATTGCCTTGCATAGGTAGCATATTCTTCGTTCTGTTTAGTTAGAGTCACTTCACCTTTTTCAATCATTTCAATGCTTTTTAACAATAATTTCACACCCAATGGTATTAATTTTTCAAAAACATCAATAGCAGTTTCATTATTATTAATGGGAACTTTTTCCTGCAGTAATATATCACCTGTATCTAGTCCTTCATCCATTTTCATGATTGTTATGCCTGTTTCAACATCCCCCGAAAGTACTGCCCAATTCACTGGTGCAGCTCCTCTCCATCTTGGCAATAAAGAAAAATGTACATTATAAGCACCATAAATAGGGATATTAAGCACTGTTTTAGGCAGTTTTTTACCATATGCTATAACTATAAATATATCTGGTTTGTAACTTTTTATTTTTTCTATGATTTCATCTGAATTTAAGCTTTCTGGTTGGAAATAAGGAATATGATTATCAATGGCGAATATTTTAGGTTCAGGTGGTTTTATTATTTGCCCCCTCCCATATGGTTTGTCCCTACCTGTTACAATGAATGAAATCTGATGATTGCTGTTATATAGAGCCTTTAGATATTCCACTACGAAGGGAGGTGTACCAAAAAAACCTATCTTCATAAGCTTCTTTCCATTTGTTTTTTCAACCTTTTAATAATAATTTCTTTTCTTATTGAACTTAATCTATCTATAAAAAGTTTGCCATCGAGGTGATCATTTTCGTGTTGTATAGCTCTTGCAAGTAAACCATCCGCTTCTAACTCAATCACTTCTCCTTCAAAGTTCTTATATTTAACAACTATTTTTGTTGCCCTTTCGACAGGTGCCGTTTGGCCTGGAATACTTAAACAACCTTCCTCACTTTTTTCTTTGCCTTCCATTCTTATAATTACTGGATTTATAAAGATTATTGGTTTTGGCTTTTCCTCAAGTTGCTCTACATCAATAACAAATAATCTTATTGGAATACCAACCTGTGTCGCTGCAAGTCCTACACCTTTGGCACAATACATAGTTTCTATCATTGAATATGCTATTTTTTTAATTTCTTCGTTTATTTCTGTAATCTCTTTCGCCACTTCCCTTAAACGAGGGTCAGGATATTTTAATATCTCCATTATAGCCATAACTATTACTCCCTAATGGTTCTTTAACTTTGTAAACTTCTATACCTGGTTTTGAAGTCAAAGGGCATACATACTCACATATCCCACACCCAATGCATAACTCATCTACAACATAGGGTTTCTTTAATACAATCTCTTTACCTTCAATATTTGTTTCTTTTTTTATATCAAACCTAATTGCTTTTTTAGGTACAGGACAATGTTCTTCGCATACCATACAGTTTACCTTCTTTGCATAGGGTAAACAATGATTTTTATCAAAAACAGCAATACCTATTATACTTCTTTTTTTAATTTCAGGCGGTAATTTAGGTATTGCATTAGTTGGACATACTTGTCCGCATAGGGTACAATTATATTCACAATACCCTTTTCTAGGAATTAAAACAGGTGTGTAAAGATTAGCCAAACCATATTCTAAAGTTGCGGGATATAATGCATTTTTAAGGCATATCTTTATGCATTCACCACACCTTACACATTTTTTTAAAAAATCATTTTCATCAACCACACCTGGTGGTCTAAGTAATCTATTGTTGTTTTTATAAAACAAATCCATTTTTGATAAAAAATATCCTCCTAAAAGTCCTGTGAAAATTATTTTTCTTTTAGATACATTCACTACACTGTTGCTTTTTAATGTAAAGATAAATTTTGCCCTATCATATTTACATTTAAGAACACAATCTATGCATAATATACAGTCTTGATTTTGAAATATTTCTTTATCAAAAGTTGTTGGACATATATGCCTACATTCACCACAATCATTACAAAGTTTCATTGGTATTCTATTGAATAACGAAAACTTACTTAATACAGATAACAATGTGCCAAGTGGACATAAATTTTTACACCAATTCCTTTTTTCAAATCTTTCAAGGAATATAATCAAACCAAATATAAAAAGAGAAAAAAAAGCAAATGGATAAAAAGTTTCTCTGAAGGGCAATATATTTGACTTTAAAAAATTATAAATCAAAGAAAAAACTTCTCTTTTATCTCCAATAATTTCATACATCCCAACCCATATAGATCTTACAGCTTCTCCAAAAAAAGGGAAAAACGAAAAGGTTAAAAACCTTACAAAAATTGCTATGGGTTCAAAAAGCCCTGTTATATTGATTCTAAAAAGAGTTGTAAAAAGCAATAGTATAAGCAAATAATATTTCAAATTTGTTTTCAAAAAAGATAGTGGTTTTCCCTTTTTTATATATTTTGTTGCCAAATCTATTGTAGTACCTAAAGGACAAATCCAACCACAAAAAAATCTTCCTAAAAGGGCAGTAGCAAAAATCATAATAATACCAGGTAGTAACAGCCAGTTTAAACTAAAATTGGCAAGAAAATATGAAACAACAACAAGAGGGTTTGCTCTAAAAAAACTATTTATAGCTAGAGAGATTTCATCACTACCTCTATATTCAGTTCTAACAAAAAGAAATAAAAACAGGATAAAAAAAAGAATTTGAGATATTTTAGCTAAGTTTATTTTTTTCATTAGCTTTTTAGTACCTGTATATTACTTAATTTTATCTCTCCAAGCCTCCTTTTATAAGCTTCTAAAGTTATCTCTATATCCTCTGGTTTTTTACCAAAAAAAGTGGTGACAAAAGCATCTGCTGCAACAATATCCGTAGAGGCCACAACTCTATTCAATACTTTAACATCTTTTAAATCACCACCTTGAGGGCCATGGTCAAGAAGAATTCTTGTTGCATCAATAACTACAAGATGGCTTTTAACTCCAGCATTTATATCCGAAAGTCCAGTACCAATGTTTCTATGAATATATCCCCTATTTCCACCCATAATACCCATAACATTTTTTAAAGCAAGAGTAAGAGTAGTAAGACCATGATGTTTAGCAACAGGCACATTTATAAAAACATCTGCTGATAAAGCTTCATCATAAAGCTCCCACTCTTTTAAAAATACTCCATCTAATTTTATTTTTTTAAACCTCTCAAACTCTATGTGTTTTAACTCGACATTCTTCATATTTTTAAAAACTGCATTAAAACCACTTGTTTCATAACACCTTCTTGGGTCATTACAGGTTCTATCAAAAATTTTTACTTTCTTTGCCCCAGCTTTTAAACATTCCTCAGCTAAAGCTTTTACAACAAGGGGATGTGTATTTGCGGCTTGTTCAGGTGTCCTATCCCAGCCAATATTTGGCTTAATTACAACAATATTTCCTGGTTTTACAAATTTTTTCATTCCCCCAAGAGCTGAAATAGCATCTTTTGTTATTTTTTCATAATCTTTGCCCTCTGCAAGTGAAACAACAGATTTATTAGAAGCTATAACATCATTTACCTTAAAGGCATGATATGTTAAAGATGTCCCTAAAATCTTTAAAAATTCTCTTCTTTTCATAAAAAAACACCTTAAATTAGGTTTTTTGATTTCAAAAACTCTCTTACTGTATCTCTTATGCCTTTTTTATCTATCTCTTTTGTTAGTTCAGATACAATATTTGGTGCTAGAGTTCCATTTAGCTTTTCTATCAACCTAGGAAGTGCAGGAAACTTTTTAAGTGTATCCTTTCTGATTATTGGAACATTATATCCTGCTTTAGTCTCATAAACAGGTTTTAATAATACGAGATTAAATTTTGTATTAATATCTGTCTTTGCCTTTTCAAAATCAGTAGTTTGAACAATGGCTTTAATCTCATTACTATCAAACATAAATAAATCAATCTCACCATTAACAGCCGCTTGGAAAAGCTCATTTGCATTCGAAAACTTCTTTAATTTAACCGAAGTACCTGTTCTTTCTGTAATTAATCTTGACAAAATATTGCCAACAAGCTCATTTTCTAAACTATTTATATGCCCGATATAAATCGTTTTACCAACACAGGCGTAGGAAATATTTATACCAATTGCAAACAAAAGCGATAGTATTAATAACCATTTTCTAAACATTTAATGTTACTCCTTAAAACATTTTTTTTCAAAAAAGGTTTAAAATTTATTTTAGGTAAGTGCTTATCATAGCTTTTGTCATAAATAGTTTTCTTAATATCCTTTTCAAAAATCATACCAAAATAGTTTTTTTTGAAGGTTAAATCTTTTTTTTGTTCATCACCAACCTTTATATTATACCCATTTTTTTCAATCACATTGTACTGAAAAATCACATTATCGTTACATGCAGTCACTGGAAAAATCCCAATTTCATTATCAAAAATATGGTTGTACTCAACTATACCTTTCGAATCCCTCTCTTCATAACGAATCCCATGTTTATTTTTTGTCATAATATTTTTACAAACGTATATGTTAGATGTGGAAAACCTAAAACCATCAACATTTGAACGAAAAATACAATTTTTTACCACACCTTTTGAAAAATGTATCTGAAGACCAGAGAAAGCTGATTCAAAAATAGCATACTCAAAATATGCATATTTAGCATGATTAACCATTACATATTTCCATTGAGAAGGTTCTTTAATTGGTTCGTCAGAAGTAAAAATTACTGGGAGATTCTCACTTCCATAAACATAAATTTCTCCTTCAACATACAGCTCACTATCACCTATCCCATCATTATCAATGTCAATTGTTTTAAAAACAACTTCTGTACCTTCTTTGATAATAAGCTTTCCCTCATTCCTTACAGCAACAATACCATCAATAATAACTTGCCCTTGCCAAACTTCTTCCCCATTGATTTCTTTAACAGGAATTTGAGCAAATGATAAGCAAGGAAATAATAAAATAAGAAAAATTAAGAACTTCATTGTAATATTTTTTTCACTACTATTTTAATATTTTCAATATCTTTATCAACAATTATGTGATGATCAAAACTGCCTTCATATAGTCCATACCTTTCACCTTGTACTGGTGTACCACCATAAAATTCACGAACACCTATATAATATTTTCCAGATGAAGGTAGATATAACTCAAATAAACCATCATTACTAGTTTTTTTTGAAATACTTACAGGTCTTTCATGACCAAGTTCCTTATTTTTATAAGCAAAAGCATACACACCTGCTACAGGTTGGCCATGCTCATCAACAGCTATACCTCTTATTTTATACTGGCCTTTTAATTGAAGAGGCATTTCATCTTGAATCTTTTTAAACATAGGAATTACAATTTTGTAAGTTTTGTTCGATTCAAAATTAAACG
>Ga0272449_1002061_pt1 | contig 19286 bp, 16 predicted proteins | sample YNPCB0241_FD_198679 | JGI IMG/M metagenome (GOLD analysis project Ga0272449, IMG submission 198679) | Hot spring sediment microbial communities from Yellowstone National Park, WY, United States - YNP-CB-024-1 | ecosystem: Environmental > Aquatic > Thermal springs > Hot (42-90C) > Sediment... | reverse complement strand
ATTTAGAGAAAAAACTTGATATAGAGTACTCATCTCTAGATGAACTTCTAAGAAACTCAGATTTTATAGTTGTTGCTGTTCCATTAACAGAGAAGACAAAGGGTTTAATAGGAAAAAAAGAGATATCTATAATGAAGCCAAATGCAATGATCATTAACATTTCTAGAGGAGGTGTCATAGACCATAACGCAGTTGTAGAAGCTTTGAAAAGCAGAAGAATAGCTGGAGCAGCACTAGATGTTTTTTACAAAGAACCTCTACCACCAGATGATGAAATAACAAAGCTTCAAAACACTATACTGACTCCTCACATAGCTTGGTTAACAGAGGAATGTAGAAAATCAATGGCTGTAACAGTTGCTGAAGAGGTTTCAAGAGTGTTGAAGGGTGAAGACCCCCTATATCCTGTAAATCCATCGGTTAAAGAGTTTGCTAGAAATAGAAAGATAAAAATATTAACTTAACAAATAATGCATAGCCCATGAAACTCACAGAGATACTGAGAACCTTGTAGTGTGGAAGATTCCCGATGTAATATAAATAAACATGAAGTGATGAAGATGAGCATCAAGAGTCGGACATAGCTTTTAAGCTAGAATAATATGGGATATCTAAAGCTTTAAAATACTTTATTATTTATTTAGATTTATAGATTGGTGGTTTGTGTTGTATCTAGATAGCGAGGTATTTATTGATGTGCCTGCATATGTTATAGCGACTGTGTTTGGTGCTGTTTTGTGTTTTTGGGGTGTTCAACTATCTAGGTTTATTTCCTCTGTGGTTTTCGCCTCTATACTTGGATATATGACATATAGCTATAGCTATGCTGTTTTTAAGAGTGTAGCTCTTTCAATAATATTTATGTTGCTTGCTATTGTTATAGGTCTTGTAATAGGTTTTATATTCTTTAAAGCTGCTTTATCGCTCTCATTTGGATATACAATAGCTTCAATAATATTAAGAGACTTTATCAAGAGTAGAGAAACAGCACTTCTCATAGTTCTAACAATAATTTTTGCAATTCTGATCTATGTTTTAAGCACATATCTACTTGCATTACTTTTTGTAGCTACAGGCTCTTCACTAATATATAGAAGTCTTACGGTTTTAGGGCTACAAACTATTCCATCTATAGCAATAGTTTTAATCGTTGCTATAGCAGGTCTATATAACCAGATAAAGAGATATATCTAAATATCTAAATAGATATATTCAAAAAGAGTATCTATATAGAAATGCAAAAAGTATTCTATGGTTAAGGGAGCTGGTTGTTTAATTTATATGATTTGTTGGGATGGTTTTATAGTGTATATCTCCAGATTCCTCTACCTTTATAGCTATATACAACTGTTTTATATGATGTTACATACTCTATAGAGTATCCTATGCCCTCTCTCCCAATACCAGAATGCTTTCTACCACCAAATGGATAGTATCCAACACCATGTCTAGGCATATCATTTATATATATAGCTCCTACATCTAGATATCTAACAAGCTTTCTAATCCTCTCCATATTGCTACCAAATATAGCTACATCTAAACCATATCTCCTACCATTTGTAAGCTCTATAGCTTCATCAATTTCTCTAAAACTTGTTATCAACGCTATCGGGGCAAAAACCTCTTTCTGATATAGTATACTCTGCTTTATTTTATCCCTGTCTATAAATTCTACAAGTGTTGGCTCAACATATGTCTCTCCAAGTCTTTTACCACCATATAAAACAACTCCACCGAGCTTAACAGCATCTTCCACAGCCTTCATCATCTCATCAACAGCTTTAGAATCAATTAATGGACCCATAACAACGCCTTGTTGTCTGGGATCACCGACTCTAACCTTTGTAAACTCTTCAACAACAGCCTTTTTAAACTCTCCATATATAGGCTCTTCAACAAGTATAAGCTTTATAGCATCGCATCTCTGACCGCTATAGCTATAGATACCCATAGCAGATCTCTCTGCAGCAAGCTTTAAGTCAGCATCAGCTAGAACAATTGCAACATCTCCTCCACCAAGTTCCATAACAAATTGTTTAATCCCTGCTTTCTCAATAACCCTTCTACCAGTCTCACTGCTTCCAGTAAAACTCACTACATTGACCCTATCATCAGAAACAAGCCTGTCACTTTCACTTCCAGGTATAGTTGCAATAGCTAAAGCCTCTTTAGGAAAACCGCTCACTTCTAAAATCTTAGCAAATAACAAAACAGGTAAAGGATCTGCAGAAGGAGGTTTAATAACAACAGCATTGCCAGCAACAAAACTATAGACAACCTTTGAAACAGTATCGAATAACGGGTAGTTGAATGGTATAATCGCTAAAACAACACCAGCAGGTTCTCTCCTAACAATAGCCTCTGTCTCAACTGTTGTCTGATCCCAGTCACCAGGCATATACTCCCCAAAAATCTTTCTAGCATCTAGATGAGCAGCCTTTAACCTATCTATACTAGCTGTTATTTCTCCCAAGGCCTGTGAACGAGTCTTACCAGCATTTAAAACAAGAACTTGTATAAAGTCTTCTTTAGCTTCCTCAAGTTTCTGTGCAGCTTTCTCTAAAACCTCAATACGTCTCCAACCAGGTAAATCTCTAACAGCCCATTTCCCAACTCTATAGATAGTCTCTAAAGCACTATCTATATGACTCCAGTTAAGCTTTGAAACTTTTGCAATTGTTGATAGATCTATAGGTGACTTTACATCTAGATATTCCCCACTATCTATCCAATTACCATTAACAAAGGTCTTGTAAAACACAACACCATTTTTCTCAACAAAAATATCGCTAAATATGTTTAGCAAAGGCTTTGCAATAGACATATATTTCACCTTTAAATCTATAGAGTAGCAGGTGATTTAATATAGATTATCTATTTGAAAGATAATGGATGATGTATAGATGCTTTCATACATCTTAAATTAATAAATATGTAGCATGATGACTCATCTCTATATATGTTCTTGATATATTAACCATAGATTTTTAGATTGATCTACCTGTATTCTAACTTCCTTCCTGCTCTAAAATACAAGAGCTTTTTAACTTCAACCATATATGACCTGTTCTTTATAATACTGCAGATATAATAAAGGAGTACCATATGGATCATATACTACAATAATTCTTGCCTCAATGATTGTTGCATCTACATTAGATTTCAGCATTTACTACCCACAAGCTATTTTTTATTGTTCTATACTAGAAAACTATCTAATATTCTAAATAAAAAAGACTTTGTTTATAAATAATGCTATACAGTAAACTCTTTACGCTTACCTTCATACAGAATTTCGATATCTGGCTTTGCCTCCTCTAAACCAATCCCCTTACCCTTCTCAACAAAAACAATTTTTATCTTTAGGTTTCCTATATCCATAGACCCTATCTTGTCCCCAAATATAAGCTTCTTCTCACTATCAATCCATTTAATGGGTATTAAACTATAGATACCTTTTTCATAATCATAGCTTTCACCATCATCTATATAAATAGCGAATTCGCTATCCCTACCCCTGTACACCCTAAGCTCTATTTCCGAGACAGCCTCCATACCACTTTTCATAGTTGCTGGAACTAGAGGTATTATGGCACCTGCCCTTACATGTAAAGGTATTGTGTCTAGAGATGCTCTAACCTTTAACTTCCTACCTCCACTCAATACATCTCCAGTCCAAAAATCATGCCAGAGACCTCTTGGTAAATACACCTCTCTTTCAAATGTTGAAGGTGTGGTTATTGGGGATACCATTATGAAGGGGCCAAACATGTACTGGTCATCTATGTTATACACATTTCTATCATCTCTAAAGTCCATGACCAGAGGCCTCATAATTGTATAATCCTTTTCGTAAACCATCCATGCTAAGGTGTAGATATATGGCAACAATCTATATCTAAGCCTTATGTATTTAACCAAGATCTCTTCAACCTCCTTACCAAATCTCCAAGGTTCTTTAGGGTAATACGTACCATGAACTCTGAATATAGGACAAAAAGCACCCCACTGGAACCACCTTATAAACAATTCTCTATAACCTTCAGTATCTGGATTGCCGCTGAAGAACCCGCCTATATCAGTTGTCCAATATGGTAAACCAGATATACTATAGTTTAGTCCTGCCCATAGCTGTGTTCTAAGTGTTGTCCAGTCAGCAGTTATATCGCCACTCCAGTTAACTACACCATGTCTTTGAATTCCTGCAAAACCTGAGCGAGTAAGTATAAGCACTCTCTTGTCAGACTCTCTTCTTTGCCCTTCATAAACAGCTTTTGTTTCTTGCAATGGATAGAGATTTAGATATTTAATCATCTTTTCTCCATTGTCTATATCTAAACCTTTTTGCCATGTTGCATAGATTAGCCCAGGTCCAACCTCAGGTTCTGAAGCATCAAGCCACCAACCATCTATCCCTATACTGAAGAATACCTCGCTTATCTTCTTCCAAAACCACTCTCTACATCCACTCTTAAACACATTGATGACACCATAATCCTCAGCTCCACCAGCCATGATACAGCCTATCTCCTTAGCTTCTCTATAGATATCAGTTTTCTTTTCAAATATTGGCCAAATCGATATGGCTATCTTGAGCCCTAGCCTATGAATATCTTCAACCATCTTCTTTGGATCTGGATAAATCTTTTCATCAAATCTAAATGCATTCCAACCATAGTCGCCCCAATACCTCCAATCTTGAACAATTATGTCTATAGGTATGCCTTTCTCTCTAAACATTCTAGCAACAGAAACTATCTCCTCCTGGCTAGTATATCTTTCCTTGGATTGCCAATAGCCAAAAGCATATTTAGGAAGCATAACAGCTTTTCCTGTAAGCCATCTATAGCCAGCTATAACCCTGTCTATCTCTGGTCCATAAATAATGTAGTAGCTTAGATAATCACCTGCTTCAAACCATACTCTAAGAGTCTTCTCCCTAGACTCTACCACACCCATTGAATACATATCCCATAGAATACCATAGCCAGCACTTGAAACAAGAAATGGCACAGCTATATCAGTATTCCTCTGAACCAAATATACAGTGTGATTCCTATAGTTAAACACACCATGTGCAGAAAAACCAGCGTGTTGACCAAGTCCATAGAGACTTGAGTCTTGTTCAATTTCAAACATTTGTTCAAAAGCACTGTACCTTACACCATATGCATTCACATCATAACTACCTCTAGCAATCTCCTTAACTTCTACAGAGCCAAATCTAAACACTATTACACCATTGCTCACATCTACACTAACACTAATTTCATCTGAAGATATATTGATTACATTATCCTTTTCCTCAACAGTAAAAAGAGCATCCCTTGGCTTTGCAACAACCACAAAACTCTCCTTCAATTCAACGCCTTGAGGTATGTGGGAAACATGCACAATGTTACTATCATAAAACTCTACAATGAGTTTTCCCAACCCAAAGGGTATTTCTATACCTCTACTCTTCAAGGAATACACCTAAATAAGAATATCAACTTGTTCAAATTTTATAAATTTTTACAAAACCACTGTAATTCCTCTTCATCACAATCTAAGCTTTAACAACTTCATCTCTTTCCCTATATATTTAATATATTTATAATGAATTTGCAGTTGCTCTTTTTATAGATTAGGAAATAAGCATTAATGCCGTGTATAGCCACCCTCTTTATTTTTGATGACCTAGATATTGTGAAAAAAATATTTGGTTGTCTCTATGTAGAAGTCTCTCAATAACAGTAGAAACTATGTTGCTTAAAGTTTTTGCATCTCTATAGCTTTTAGGAATCAAGGTTTCTTCTAAAGTGCTTCTACATATAGAGATTCTTTTAGATAGATATGCAAGGGATTGTATGTATCCGTTTAGCTTTCCAAACATCTTTGAAACTCCATAGATGCATCTAGCTCTATATAGACATGTAGAGCAGTTTAGATTATTTGAAACACATGTCTTTTTCTGTGGGGCTTCTAGATGTTTAAAGAGTGTTGATAGATATGCTTTATAGTGTCTATCTATAGGTGCATATTCTGTTGCTCCATAGGCATGTAGAAGAAGTGCTGAAATTGTCTTTAGCCCTATATACCTTACATTGAATAGCATATTTATAAGCTCTGAAGCGTTCTTAGCTTTATTGAATATATCGTCAACTGTGTCTCTAATAGTTAGAAACTGATTTGCTATATATCCTCTATTCCTAATGGTGTTAAATGTTATAAATTCTCTAAACCACTTTATGCTGTTTATAAAATAGTCTGTGTTTCTAGATAGTAAAATAGCATATAGTATATATCTTGGGTCTTTCGGGCTATAAAGCAATGTTATCCTACTAGCTATACAGTCTTTATCGCTATAAACTCTACATATCTCTTCAAATCCCCATTTACTGTCAAGCCCTAGTATATGGTCTATATAGTCTACACAGCTATTCGGCACTATACAAGTTGTTTTTAGATTATCTCTATAGAATCTGCATCGAATTCCTTTGCAAAACCCTATAGCTTTTTCAAATATAAACCCATTCCCAATAGGCTTTACATCGTATAGTGGAAGCGTGTAGGAGTAGTAGAGGGAAAAACCATAGTCAATTCCATGGATGTCTATCTCAACAAAACTCAAATACCTTATACCTCATGGTATTCCTCAACATAGAGTTTTAGACCCTTAACCCTAACAACTCTAACCCTAGAGCCCTGCTTCACAACACCTTTTACAGAATATGCGGTCCAATCCTCATTAGCAACATATACAACACCAGGATTTATCTCTCCAATATCTGTTTTTGCAATACCTATTGAACCGATCAAGACCTCTTGAATACTCTTTCTCTTAATCCTCATAGCCTCAGCACCCTTAAACCCTATGAAAGCCATGAAGCCTGCTAGAGAGCTAAGCCCAATAGCAAATATGTAGATTATGGGTGTCATAGTCTCTAAAGGGGTAGAGAATATGGTTAGTGCCATACCTATAGCAGTTAAAGCTATGCCGGAGATCCCAAATGCACCAAAACCTGGTGTAAATATTTCAACTGCAAGCAAAGCTACACCTGAAAGAAGCAAGGCTATAGAGATTATATCAGGTGGTATAAGAGACATAGAGTAGAGGGCTAGAAGAATCAATATAGCTCCTGCAACTCCATATCCTTGAAAGCCGGTTGTGAAGATCTCAACAACTATAAGCAGTGTTCCAGCAACTAGCATAGCTGAATATATTACTGGGTTTGATAAAACAGAGACTATCTTTTCCCATAGATTTGGGTGCGAAACAACAACATCTATACCTTGACCAGAAAGAAAATCAGATATAATGTCATCTAGATTCTCAGCCTTTTTAGCTAAACCCATAGATATTGCAGAGCTATAATCCAGAGCCTTAGCACCATCAACCATATCTCTAGCTAGCTGTCTAACCCAGTCTACATCACCATATATCCTAATCATGAGGGATGTTAAAAGTGATTTAACAGCCTCAATACTCTTCTCATCACTTGGATAAGGCTTTACAGCACCAATAACAGATCCTGAACCCATATAAAGACCACTACAAGAAAAAGCAACAATAGCTGCTGCAGAATATGCCTGTGACCCTGGGGGGATCCATGAAACACACCTCACATTGTTCTCAATAACCATGCCAACGATTCTTTGTGTGGATGTTAAATAACCCCCGTTGCTAGATATCGATAGAACTAAAAAGCAATCTCTACATAAATCAATAGATCTCTTAACAAATGCTACAGCACCTTCATCTATAGCCATATGTAGCTCTACTACAACAACTCTATATATGCTGTTAGCAGCATGTATATGGTATATAGAGGGAATTATTGTAAGAAGTAATATAGAGATGTAAAATATGGTTTTTATATGTCTCGAGAGAGGCATCTTCTCCACAACAAAAACATATTATTGAAATCAAAATTAAAAATTTATAGCCGAAACCCTACTATATATCAACATATCTACCTTTATCTAAGATTCAGCCATTTTATACAAATTCTAAAAGTCTATAGCATCTATAAATCTCATCCATCTAGAAATTGAACAATGCATTGATTAGCTATTCTATTTAATTACATTTAAAGAGATTTTAGATAAATCAAAGGAAATGTTTTTATTTCCTAAAACAAAACTTTAGTAGTGTGTTAAGGTGTTACAAATGGATATAGTATCACTTATCTTAACATTGTTTTTCTTAATTATAATATTAGCTATTGTTTTAAGACATATCAAGGTTATACCAGAATATAAAAGGCTTGTAATATTTAGACTCGGAAGGCTTATAGGTATTAAAGGCCCTGGTATAGTATTTCTAATTCCTATTATTGATAGAGGGGTTGATATTGATTTAAGAGAGTTTGTTTTAGATATACCTCCACAGACATGTATTACAAAAGACAATGCACCTGTTGATGTAGACCTCTTAATATATCTAAAGATATTTGATCCATCGCTAGCTGTTACATCTGTTCAAAACTATGTAGTTGCAGCTACAGGTATGGCTATAACAACTCTAAGAGCTGTTGTAGGTGATATGGTTTTAGATGATGTTCTTGCAAAGAGAGAATATATGAATTCAACTCTTAGAGCTAAACTCGATGAGGTTACAGATAGATGGGGTATTAAAGTAACATCTGTTGAGATAAAAGAGATTAAGCCTCCAAAAGATGTTCAAGAGGCTATGATAAAGCAGATGGCTGCTGAGAGAAATAGAAGAGCTATGATTTTAGAAGCAGAGGGTAAAAGAACATCAGCAATTCTAGAAGCTGAGGGTCAGAGGGAAGCTATGATAAAGAAGGGTGAGGGTGAGAAGCAGTATGAGATCCTAGTTGCTGAGGGTAAGGCTAGGGCACTTGAGTTGATAAATGAAGCAGCAACTAAGCTTACTTCAAATGCACTATATCTGCAACACTTAGATATGCTGAAAGAAGTTGCGAAAAGCCCTGCAACGAAAATTGTATTGCCTCTAGAACTCGTAACAACTTTTTCGAGAATTGTAGGTAATATTGTGAAGGAGGGGGAAGATAGAGGCTAGAAACTTATAGAGATAGAAACAAACATAGTAATATTAACTAAAACTTAAAGATTTTTACTTTCTACACCTTCTAAATCTCTTTTATATCAATATAAGCTCTACCTTAATTAAAATTTGTGAAATTGGTCCTTCCTGACCTTATCTCCACTATGAAGAGTGAGGCTTTTCAATTATAACCATATCTATATCATATCCTTTATCTTTGTATGTAAAGTTTCTTGCTTTTAAATTCATTGTTATTTGTTGAAATCTATGTGGCTTTTATTAGATCTGGTGCTATATGTTTAATCACCTCATGTTTTCTAAGTAACCTCAGCATTTTTCTCTCATGGTATTTCATAGGCTTTGAGATCATCTTTGGATATATGCCTAGCTCTTCACCACAAAGTCTAGAGAATCTCTTGCATATAGATCTGTATAGTTCTTCATCTATCTCTTGTTCTATAGGGTTTATGCCTGTTCTATAGATGTCCCAAAATGTTGCCCTTAATATATAGTTTTTCAACATATATGCACCACAACAGTCATCTGTTGTATGGAATCTAAATAGACCTTCTTTGCATGTAGCAAACCCTATTCCAGTTTTTGTAGCATATCTATATAGAGTTGCATATATCTTTATCCTTATCTCTTTTGATATCCTTACTATAGGCTTTAAACCATCTACTTCTCTAAGGCTGTAGCTTTCAAAGCTAGAGCTATCTATACCAAGCTCTCTAACAAATCTATCTATATATTCTCTTTCAATTCTAAGAGACTCTAAAATAACATGTCTAACTCCCATATCCTTAAAAAACGTCATTGTATCCTCAATATCTTTCTCCAGCATTGGTGAATAGAATGGTATATATGGTGATAGCCTTATAGAAACAGGATATCCACACTCTCCAAACATCTTTACGATTTCCAGTCTTTTTCCTGGTGGTGAAGCAAAAGGCTCTATCTTCTCAGCCTTAACATCATCAAGTGTTGAGATAGATATCTGGAGAACAGCTAGACCATTATCTAAAAGCTCTTCAACAAGCTTTCTAATATCTTTAATCTCTATAGCCTTGACACTCTTTGTGTTTATAACCAGAGGCTGATCATATTCTAAAGCTATCTTTAGAATCTTTTCACTAAATCTATATAGCTCTTCATGTGGTGGAAAAGGGTCTACAAGGGTAGATAATCTAAATGGTATAGGCCTTAGACCCCTTCTATAAACAGCTCTGCAAACCATTTTAAAAAATCTCAAAGCTACTCCTCTTGGCTCAACAACATCTTTTTTCTCATCTATATACCACCTAGAATAACAATATATACATCTAAATGGGCATATATTATAGGGCTCTACCCTAAGAACAGTATAGCAAAGCGGTGAAATAATGTTGCTTACATTTATTACAAGCTCCGGCATCTTCCTACCTCAATCCATCTACAACTATATAACTATAACCCTTAAGAACTATTTTAAATTTCATATATGTTTATATCTATTGATTCAAGGATAGAAATATTGATATGCTTTTAAGCATATAGAATTGTTATGAATGTTGCATTTATATGTAGAGCTACTCAGTATATTTATAGATACCCAACAATAGCTATAGATATTGCCATAACACTCTCCACGAACCAGCTTTTGCCATTATTCAGTATTTTTGCTATACTGTTTTATGAGATCTTTTAAACGGTTGATAGCGGATCTGAGATCCACTACAGGTTTGCATGTGGATCTATTAATTACTGATTTATTTTGACTGTAGAAGTTTAAACCATTTCCTATAATAGTCTGGTTTTCTTGCTATGACTGGAATTGGTTTATATTTGAATTATTAGCATTTAATTAATGTTGCTCAAGCACCTTAGCTTTATACTGTAACACTCTATCCACCTCAGTGTTCACGCCAACCTCCTTAGTGTACCTTGGATCTATTGCTTCAATCAATATTCTCCACTCACTGGTAAAAGGATCCTTAACCACATTACAGTATGTGTATATCGGGTACTCAAGATGCTCATACATCGAGCCTGGCCTCCATTCAGCCATGAAAACCTCCTCAAGGTTAACACTCTTCAAGTCGACTGTATAAGCACCAAAGTATTTAGTCACATGGGCATTTCTATAGAACGTCGTCACAGTACCTATGAACATTGGTCCATAAACCGATGGAACTATGTCACCATTTAGTAAGAATGCATCTGGCATTGGTCTCTGGGGTCTACCATCAATGGTAGGTAGACCTAACTTAGCCCAGTTAATACCATCCTTACTAGTGAGCAGCTCTGTATATGCATGTGGTTGATCACCCTGTCTAACAGCCTTACATAAGGCGATATATCTACCATCAATGACATTAATGGTACAGTCTCTAGCCTCAGCACTATCGTAGTCATGGTCAGTTCTAATAACGAAGCCTACCGGTCTCCACGGACCATGTGGATCATCTGACACCAATAGGAAGGTTTCCCACTTACCACCAACATCAAGAGACATATATAGATGATACCTACCGGTTAATGGATCCTGAATCAACTGGTTATTCTCAATGCTAAGCACCGTAGTATTTGCCATCATAGCAATCTCCTCCTTGGACAGAAACCCCACTAGAGTATATTGATCACTATTCGTCGAATACCAAATCTCGATGCCATAACCCCTAAACCCAGCAACCCTAGGTCTACTGGTTAACCAATACTCGTGATTAACTGAGTCAATAAGCAAATCACCAGCGCGTTTCCCCTCTAACGGTACTTGATGGTATTTGTAAATATTTGTATTTCTGTTAGCGGGGCTGGGCCTCGGTGTGTGCTCATTAGCTTCACCCACACCCCATGGGCCCCTGTCGAGCCCAACGCCACAAGGCTCCCATCTGAGCCTCTATGTCACCGCAGTGCGGATCATCCAAGAAACTATAGTGGGTGTAGAGGTATTTAAACATTACTCTAAGAGCCAAGTATTTATAGTTATTCACAGATATTCAAACTTACCATCAGTTCTGTAATAGCCTCTCCACGAACCAGGATCAAAATTTGGAGGATCTAAAACAACACCAACGAACCTTCTTAACCTAAATATACATTGAGGACAAACCATACTGATTACACCAACCTAGCACTTAAACCTACTCTACTACTTATTAAACATTTCGAATGTCTTTACAGCTGAGTCTCATCTTTTAAGACGGGATAGAGAGAAAATTATAAGGTTTCTACTAAATTTAAAAAATGAGTGACTACCTCAAGCCCTTTGCAGGACACAGAGAATGTAGCCATGAGAACAACAAACAATGTGAGGGGCTCTGATCACCTTGGATGTCTCTCAAATATCTTATGTAGCCTGAATAGATGGGGGAACTAATGAATTCTCTGAAGGGAGCCTTGCCCTTTAGGGCGAGGATGAGGTCAGAGATGTTCTAGCCATAAAATCTTCTCATTCCATGCCAAATTTTTATTTTATATTATGTAAAACTAGAGAAAATTCATAAGTTTTCCCCTCATCAATGCCTTAAAAGGGGTACACTAATTAAAGCAGCTGTTTTCAAAGTCTATAGACTTTTAAAAACATATTGTATTAAAACTATATAAAATTTAAAACAAAAGTCAAAGGCTTTAAGGTTTGCAGTAGTCTAGGTTTCTGCACCATTCGTAGATAATCTCATCTTCACTTTTATTGCTTTCGACAAGTTGGTGTTCTGCATATCCATTTTTTCTAATATTTTTATCAAGTTTTACTTGGATATATTCAATAGCTTTTCTAGTTGGATGGGAAATTATATCTATATATGCTCTTACAATAGCTGCAACAGTTGCTTCTTGCAAAACTATAATCTGGTCTTTTAAAACAATAGCAAGTCTTATATGTCTATGCCCAGGTGGTATAAAGCCAACTATTTTCAAAACATCGCTATTTCTATAGATCTTTAAATTCTCAATCACTTTATAACACCAAAGCTCTGATCTTCTAGGATTACCTCTATTTATTTAATAATAATTAATTAAAATATATGAATTAGATGAGATATATCTTAAAATAAGTGTTTATATTTATATCGCTTCATATCTAAATCTATAATCCTTATATCCCTTAATGTGCTTAGCCTCTATGAAGAACAGGGCTTTTTGTTGAGAAGTATCAAAATTTATTAATTTTAAGCTCGCCAATCTCTTTAAATAGGTGATAAGCTATAGTAAAGGGTATTGTCTTTGATCTCGATGGAACGCTTGTTGATAGTGTTAATATCCATTTGATTTCATGGATTGAGGCATGTAGAATGCTTGGAACATCTATAAAGATGGATAGCTCTATGGCTGATTTAATTAGAGATTTAGTTGGATTGGCTGCTGAGGATATAGCGTATATCATAACAGGTGATGAGGCTAAGGCAAAGATTTTAGCGGATACTAAGAGAAGGATATATCTTGGTAAAATTGATAGTATAGAGGCTTTTCCAGGTGTTGTAGATGGTATTAAAGAGCTTAAGAGATTGGGATTGAAGATAGCTATAGCATCTTCAACTAGCAGAGCAACTATAGAGGCTGTACTTAAAAAAATCAATATATATAGTCTTGTAGATGCTTATGTTGGAAGCGATGAGGTTGTTAAGAGAAAGCCTGAGCCAGATATGTTTTTTGAGGCTATGAAGAGAATTGGTGTTGAGTCTAGAGATGCTATAGTGGTTGGAGACACGAAATATGATATAACTCCGGCTAATATGTTAGGAGCTATATCTATACTTATATGTTGGAGAAGATGCAATGAGGTTGATGTAAAGCCGACGTTCTATGCCTATAACATGGACGATGTAGTCGAAATAGCTAGAATATTGCTAAAGATGAGAGATAGCTTTGATGTGAAAAGATAATGTTTTTGGCGTAGATATATGGATCCCTACATACTCTTTACACTATTTATAACATTTCTAAAAATAGGTGCTGTTATGTTTGGCGGCGGATATGCTATGATTCCTATTCTAAGATATGAAGTTGTTGATAGAAATAAATGGCTTTCAGAAGAAGAGTTTATAGATTTAATAGCGATAGCAGAGTCTACACCAGGGCCTATAGCAATAAACTCTGCAACATATATAGGCTATAAACTTGGAGGGGTTATCGGTGCTATAATAGCTACCATAGGGGTTGTTGTACCTGCATTTACAGTAATACTTTCTATAGTAACGATACTATCTAGATTTTATCACCATATAGTTGCAAAAAGTATATTATTTGGTATTAGAGGTGCTATAATAGGGTTAATTGCATCTGCATTTATATTAGTTATAAGAGGTACTTTTAAACAGCTGAATATATTCCAATCAATAATAACGTTAGCTATAGCTCTATCTGTATTTATAGCCATTATAAAACTTAATATTGATCCTATAATCCTAATATTAATAGCCGCAGTAATAGGGTTGATACTTGGTTTAACAGGTGCTATATAACAATAATAAGATATACTGATTCTTTTACTTTAAAGATGGATTTCACTCTACGGTTTTACAGTATAATATAGCCTTTTTCTATTCCTGCCTCTATTCTCCGCTTTAACCATAGCTATTTCCCCTATCTCTATTGTGTTTCTTACATGAGGACCTCCATCTGCTTGAACATCTATACCAGATATCTCAACAATTCTTAGAGAATCTACATCTGGAGGCATTCTCTCTGCAAGCTTTATGATACCAGGTATCTTTAAAGCTTCATCTCTTTTAAGCCAATAAATCTTTACCTCTATACCTTGTTTAGCAACCTCATTAGCTTTTAGAATAACATCCTCAAAAATTTTCTTATCAAATCTCTCTAAACCGTAGTCATCATATGCATAGGTTGGCTCTATATTACCGCCTGTTATAAGAGCTCCATAGTCTCTATACATAATAGCTGCAAGTATATGTGCAGCTGTGTGAAGTCTCATTAATCTATATCTCCTATCCCAGTCAATAACACCCTTAACAATAGCACCTATCTCTACATCTTCTAAAGAGTCTTTAACAACGTGAACCACAACTTTTCTATCTCTATCTATATATACATCAATAACCTCTAGCCTCTTTTCATTAACTATTATAAAGCCTAGATCATTAGCAACTCCACCTGTTCTTGGATGAAACGCTGTTCTATTTAAAACAATACCCTTCTCAAAAACATCTACAACTCTAGCTTCGAATTCTTTTAAATAGCTATCGTATTGATAGAGAAGCTCTGTATATATAGACATAGCGTATCGACCTAAATATCGGATATGTAACCTACATGTTTAAAAACTTATTTGAAAGTTTCTTACAGATTATTTATTTTTATAAAAGAAATCTATCTAAAGCTGTGTCACTGTAGGTATAACAGCTTTTTCACTACTTAACACAGTTACCTTCACCCCGTATACCATCTCTATATTCTTAGGTGTTAGTACATCTTCAGGTCTACCCATAGAAAATATCTTGCCATTTTTAAGAAGAATTACTTTGTCTGAGTATCTATATGCTTGTGTAAGGTCGTGAAGAGCCATTACAACGGTTGCATTGTTTCCTCTACTCAATCTTTTTATAAGCTCTAACACCTCTATTTGATACTTTATATCTAGATTTGATGTTGGTTCATCTAAAAGAAGTATCCTTGGCTGAGCAGCTAATGCTCTTGCTATTAATACTCTTTGAAGCTCTCCACCACTTAGTTGTGATAGATATCTATCTGCTAAATGCTCTATATCAACCTCATTCAATACTTTATATATAATTTCAAAGTCTTTTCTAGTTGGTGAAAACTCTATATATGGTCTTCTACCAGTTACAACAAAGTCTATAACTTTTAATCCTGGGTAGAAAGCTATTGTCTGTGGAACATAGCCTATGATCTTTGCCAGTTCTCTACGTGGGATATTTAATATATTCTTCATGTCTATATATATAGAACCTTTGTATGGCTTTAGAATAGTGTCTAAGGTTTTTAAAAGCGTTGTTTTTCCAGATCCATTTGGGCCTAGAATAGATACAATATCTCCCTCACTAATCTCTATAGATACCCCTTCCAACACCTTTAAACTATCATAGTATACATGAATATCATCTATTTTTATAATAGCCATGGCTATCTCCTTAGAAGAAGATATAGAAGAAGTGGTGATCCTATAAATGAGATAGTTATTCCAACAGGTATTGTTACATAGGTTATACCTCTACCTACAATATCTGCTACAACAAGCAATATGGAGCCTATAGCCATTGATGCAGGGATTAGATATCTATGAGAGGAACCTATAACAAGTCTAGCAATATGTGGTGCTACTAGACATAGAAAAGCTATTACACCTGCAAATGCTGTTGAAATCGAAGCTCCAAACGCTGTAACTACAGCTGCTTCTAATCTAAACCTCTTTGGATTTATACCAGAGGAGGTTGCAGAATCATCGCCTAAAAGCATAAGATCGAAGTCATAGGATTTTAAGATATAGTATATAGAGACTATAGATAGTGCAGAGAGAAGTATGTAGAGCTCTACCCAACCAACCCTACCAATATCTCCAAAAGTCCAAAAAACAATTAAGGCTACTTGAAGCTCATTTAAAAAGAAGTACTGAATAAAATAAAGTACTGCTTGATAGAGGAAGCTCATAGCAATAGAAGCTAGAATTAAAGCTTTTTCACTTATACCTGCTCTATAAACAAGTAAAAGAACTATAGCTACTTGAATAAGTGCAAAAGAGAAAGCAAATAGAGGTATTATATATGGATTTAAAAAAGATAGAAACCATTGACTAGCAACGCCACCTATACCTGTTAAAAGAGCTATTGCAACACCTAATGCAGCTGCCCAAGATATGCCTAAGGTAAATGGAGATGCCATTGGATTTCTTAGAATTGACTGCATAGCAGCTCCTCCACTACCAAGAATAGCACCAATTACAATCGATGATAAAACTCTTCTAAACCTTAAAAAAAGTATAGATTTTGCTTCAAGATCTAAACCACCAAAAAATATATATTTGATTAAGTCAATAAAACCTATGTTGTATACTCCGATAGATATTGAGATGGGAATCAATACAATCAAAACAATAGTTAGAACAACCAGAAAAAGTATTCTTAGTCTAAAAATTTTCTCTATTGTATTCATATCAGATACCTTAGCTACATCTAAACATTTCAAAAAGATTTGCAAACCCCTGGTAACCTCCATCAATAAACATACTATATAGTCTCTTCCCCACAAACATCTGAAATATTTCATCAGCTTTTGCAATCGGATCTACATCAATAAATCTATCTGGATAGATAGTCTTGCCAATAAAGTATGCATCTGCAAGAGCTGTAGCAATATTTGTGTGATACCAGTTAAATGGTAATACGCCATAGACTTTACCATCTTTAAAAGCCTTAAGAACGCAGTATTTTGATGGATCTTTTTGAAAATCATCTAAAACAACATTTAAATTGTTTTCATCTATAAATACTATATCGGGTTGCTCTTTAACTAGATATTCAAAGTCCACCGTAATAAATCCAGCTCTACTCGATATAGAATCTGCTATGGATTGTGTATTTAATAGTATCAACGGTGCAAATCTTGCTTGTGTTGATGTAAACGGCTGTGCACCTTTATATGATATAGCCCCTATATAAATCTTAGGTCTTTTAGCTATATCATATGTTCTATTATGTAAATCACTAACTATATAGTCTATATATCTGCATAGCTCTTCAGCTCTATCCTCTCTATTTAAAGCTTTTCCAAGAATTCTAAAAGCTTTTTTCAAAGACTCTATCTCTAGATAACCTGCAGCTCCATAGTCAACAACAAGAACAGATGCATTAACTTCTTCAGCAAGTCTATCAGGGTCATAGAGATCGGCATATAGCTTGGACATTATGATAAGCTGTGGCTTTACAGCTCTCAGCTTTTCTGGATCTGGTGTGCTTCTAGGTCCTCCAGCACCTATAATTGGAAGAACTTTGAATTCTTTGTAATAAGCCATTGCATAGTCTCTACCAACAGGGCTACCACTTAGCTCTATCTCTTCTACACCAACAACAACATCTATAGAATCTAGATAAGAGATTAGTCTTAGAGCTCCTGGACCAATAGCTACAACTCTACTTAGATTTCTAGGAACTTTGACAGATCTATTAGCTATATCAACAACATATGTATATTCCTCAAAAACACCCCTAGATTCTAAACCCCTATATACATATATAGGTATATACATGAAGTATATAATAGATGCTGTAATAGCTATGGCTAGCACTATAAGTATAACAGCTATTTTATCTAGCCTCATTTTCTCACCAATCTATATGGAGGTCTAAAGTTATCAACAATGCCTCTACCAACAACAGCTAAACTTCCTCTACCAGCACATGCAAAGCAGTAAGGCTTGTTATCGATATATATTATGCGTGTAGCCATTACAAGCTCTCCACACTTTGAACATCGAATGCTTTCAAATATTGGTGCTCTTTCAATATCTTCAACGATTTCAACTTCTTGAATAGAAAACTCTTCTTCAGGTATATCTGCTAATCTATATCCTATTTCTGACCATAGCTTCTCTAGTTTCTCGATATCATCTTTATCTCCTTTTCTATCAACAATAACCTTTTTAAATAGCTCTAAAGCCTCTTCAGAGAAGTATCTAGATCTTAGCTTCTCTGAGTCTATATATATTCTTATACCTCTTCTATCACCTCTTCTATATAATGTAAATGCATTTTTACCTAGATCCACATAGATAAGAGAGTTATTCCCAAATGTACATCCAGTTATGATTTGAATCCCATCAACCATACAGTTATTGACCTCTACAATAGCAACTATATCCTCACCAACACTTTCTTCAACACCAGCCTTCTCAATACCAATCATCTTTAAAGCTATCTCCCCCATTCTAAGCCCTAATACAAGATATGGGCATATATGTCCATGGAGATCTCTAGCTTTTTCAATAATCTCTCTACTGACCATTTTATATGCACCTTTTCTAATAAAAGGTGCACAGATATAAAAACTTTTAGTATCTAAGTCTAACCTCAATTCAATTACAAAGAACATAAATCTTTGTTGGTATTTCTAAAACATCTTTTTATAGACCTAGCTCTAAACGTTTCTAAGAATATGCACCTAACTATGTTTTAGCTATAGAGGTGGGGATTGATGATTGAGACTAGCCTCCTCCTTTTATAAAGGACAAGATTTTCTTTAGATATCTATGTCATTGAAATCATTGCCCTCTAAGATAGGGGCTGTTTCTCGTTTAGCTTAAAAGCATAGATTCTAG
>Ga0272449_1002057_pt1 | contig 19312 bp, 23 predicted proteins | sample YNPCB0241_FD_198679 | JGI IMG/M metagenome (GOLD analysis project Ga0272449, IMG submission 198679) | Hot spring sediment microbial communities from Yellowstone National Park, WY, United States - YNP-CB-024-1 | ecosystem: Environmental > Aquatic > Thermal springs > Hot (42-90C) > Sediment... | reverse complement strand
TGTTTGGGCTGTACGCTGTGTTCTACGCGCTGACGGAGGGGGCGGAGCGCGCGCTGGTCGCCGACTTCGCGCCGCCTGACCAGCAGGGACAGGCGTATGGGCTGTTCCATTTCGTGGTGGGCGTCGCCGCGCTGCCCGCCAGCGTGCTGTTCGGCTGGCTGTGGCAGCGGTATGGCGCGTCAGTGGCGTTCCTTACGGGCGCGGGGCTGGCGCTGATCGCCGCGCTGGGGCTTAGCGCACCGTCAGCGTCGCCGAACGCGACCCGCCGTCCGTAGTCACCGTAATCCGCACGACGGCAACGCCGCGCCCGCGATAGGTGCAGACCGTGAACCGCGCCGTACATCTGCTCGGTTCATCCCGCGAGTAGCTAATTTCACCCGCGCTGGTCGATGGGCACGAACTTGAGATCGCGCGGACCGTTGTAGTCGCTGCGCGGACGGATGAGACGGTTGTTGTCGTGCTGCTCGATGATGTGCGCCGACCAGCCCACGATGCGCGCCGCCGCAAAAATCGGCGTGTAGAGGGGGATGGGAATGCCCATCATGTAGTAAATCGCTGCCGCAGGGAAGTCCACATTCGGGTAGAGGTTCTTCTCGCGCAGCATCACGCGCTCCATCGTCTCTTGGATCTGGTAGAGGTCGGTGTGCCCTGTCTGTTCGGCGACTTGACGCACATAGTCTTTGAGGATGACCGCGCGGATGTCGCCCGTTTTGTATTCGCGGTGCCCAAAGCCCATGATGCGCGCTTTGTGGGCGAGTTTGTCCAGCACCCACGCTTCGGCGCGTTCGGGCGTGCCGATGTCGAGCATCGCTTCCATTGCGGCTTCGTTCGCGCCGCCATGCAATGCGCCGCGCAGCGCACCAATCGCGCCCACCACTGCCGAATACATATCCGCCAGTGTGGAGGCAATCACCCGCGCCGTGAAGGTGGAGGCATTGTAGCCGTGTTCCGTGTAGAGGATGAAGGTGAGGTTCATCACCTGCGCATGCAACGGTTCCGGCTCGCGGTCAAACAGCATATAGAGGAAGTTGGCGGCGTGCCCCAAGCGCGGGTTCGGCTGGACAGGTTCCTGCCCTTGCAGGATGCGGTAGCCGTTGGCGACCAGCGTTGCCATGCTGGCGGTGAGGCGGATTGCCTTTTTGAGGTTCGCCTCGTGCGAGTGGTCGTCGGCGTGCGGGTCGAGCATGCCCAGCGCGGCGACGCCCGCCTGCAGCGCCGCCATCAGGTTGCCCTGATGGGGCAGCGCACGCAGCACAGCGTAGACCTCCGTAGGCAGCTCGCGATTGGCGACCAGTTCCGCCTTGAACGCCTCCAACTGTGCGCGGGTCGGCAGCGCGCCCATCAACACTAAGTAGGCGACCTCTTCGAATTCGCAGTGCTGCGCCAAGTCGCGAATATCGTAGCCGCGATAGATGAGGCGGTTCTCGGCAGCAATCACATCCGAAATCGCGCTGATGCCTGCCGTCACGCCTTCCAAGCCCGGACGATAGGGAATAATCTCTTTATCGCTCATCGTTGCCTCCAAATCTGTGGCGACTTCGCCTGTGTCGCGCGTATAGGATACCCTATCAACACCCCGCGCCGAACTGGAACAGCACTTCCAACAGGTCGGCGTCGTCCACTGTGCTATCGCCGTTCACATCGGCGTCCAGCATAAACCCTGACCGCCCGAAGTCGAACAGCACGCGCAGCAGGTCGGCGTCGTCGACGCAACCGTTGCGGTCGATGTCGGCGCGCAGCAGGGGCTGTTCCGTGTTGAGCGCGTAGGCGACGCGCACGGTCGCGAATTCGAACGGCTGCATTTCCAGCGTCCACTGGTACGCGCCTGTGAAGTCGCCTTCGAACGGCAGCGCGCCGTTCGTCAAGTTGTCGGCGGCGTCGTTGGTAAGAAGGTCGATAATCTGCGGGTGGGGTGCGACTTGCCAGCGCGTGTAGGGCGTGATGGCGACCATCCGACAGAAGTCGTTGCTGGTCTCCACGCGAATCTGTTGCGCCTCCCAGCGGGCTTGGTTCGTCGTCGCGCCACTGAGGTCGATGTCGGCGTAGTGATACAGATGGATTACACGCGGGCTGAACTGGAAGTTAATCACCAGCAAGTCGGCGTACAACACGCTGCCGCCGTCGGCAGTGGCGCGTAGCTCATACTGCTTGGCGAGGATGAGCCCCTCTTCGAGGTACGCCATCATCACATGGTCGGGCGTCGGCTGGTCATAGTAGTAGAAGTTGCCTAGCGTAAGTTCGCGCGTGTGCGTCCCCTCCACGCGGTACCACCAGCCCATCTGGTAGAGGTGGTCGCTGCCATTATGGAACCAGTCGGCGTTGTTGAAAGGGTTGCGGGTCGGGCTGCCGCTCAGGCGTCGCAGGCGGAACTCGGCGTTCGCGCTTTGCAACACAATCTCATCGGGCAGCGGCGCGCTCACCCGCAAGCGGTAGTAGCCGCCCCAGAAGGCGTAGCCGCGCACGAACACATAGTAGGTTCCACGCGGCGCGAGCGGAATCTGCACCTCCGACGCGCCCGGATTCATCGGATCCCACTCCGAGTCGTCGTTTTCGTACACCTGCCCGTTCGGCGCGACGACACGGATCAGCGTATCCACATAGGTCTGCGTGCGAATGGTAAGCGTCTGCCCCGTGTTGTCTAGGTCAAACCGATACACATCGATGTCGCCGCCGCCATAACTCAGGAAGCGGTAGTCTTGGGTGACAAACTCACCGCCGGAGAGTCGCCCCAGATTAATGGCGCGCTCTAAGGTATCGTTCGGCTCGGTGGGGTCGTGGTCGGGGGCGACAGTGCCTGGGAAGACGCGCAGGGCATAGCGGGCGCGCCCCAGATTGAGGTAGTAGGCGACCTCCGCGATGTAGGTTCCCGCCTCCAGATTCACCGTGACGCCCGACGCAAGTCGGTTCAACGGCATGTCAGGGTTGCCGTTGTTGTCGTTCTCGGCAATCAGCGCGCCGCTGGCGTTATAGAGGCGCAGTACCGTATCGAGGTTCGTGTCCACCCGTATCGAGTAGGTTCCTGCCTGCGCCACTTGGAAGCGGTAGAAATCGCGTTCGCCGACAGGCAACAGCGTCGCGTCCCAGACCACGAAACCTTTCGCGGCGTTCACAGGCGTGTCAATTACTTGGGGCGCACTCAGGCTATCGTTTGGCTCGTGCTCCAAGTAAGGCGCCATCTGCACCTGCGCCAGTGCGCACGCCAGAGTCGCGACAATCCCTGCCAGTAAGCCTGCCTTTCGTCGCATGATAGCCTCCAAAACGAAATGAAAATGAAATGAAAGAATTGACCGAGCCGCATGCACTTTTGGGATGCGGCGCAGACTCGCTTTCGCTTCGCTTGGCAACAGCCTTCATCTATGTGGTGTTGCAGGGCGCGATTGCCGCGCCCTGCGGAATGTCAACTTTGTGAGGCGCGTTCCCGTTCCTGTTGTACCAGCACGCGCCGTAAGATTTTACCCGACGGCGATTTCGGGATCTGCTCCACAAACTCGATGCGTCGGATTTTTTTGAAGGGAGCGACGCGCGCGGCGACATACGCCATCAGTTCCTCGTCGGTTGCTGCGCCTTTGAGGACGACGAACGCTTTGGGCACTTCGCCCGCTTCAGGGTCGGGGCTGGGGATGACCGCCGCGTCCGCGACCGCAGGGTGGGTCAGCAGCACCGCCTCCAGCTCGGCGGGCGCGATTTGCAGCCCCTTGTACTTAATCATCTCCTTCACGCGATCGACGATGTAGAAGTAGCCGTCCTCGTCGACATAGCCGACATCGCCCGTGCGTAGCCAGCCGTCAGGCGTAAGCGTCTGCGCGGTCGCGTCGGGGTTGTTGAGGTAGCCCTTCATCACCTGCGGTCCGCGAATCCAGATTTCGCCTTCCTCGCGTATGCCGAGCGGGTTGCCCGTCTCCAAGCTCACGACGGCGCACTCGGTGTTGGCAATCGGCACGCCGACCGAGCCAAGCTTGATGCGCGCGGGGTCTTCGGGGTTTACATGCGTCACGGGGCTGGTCTCGGTCAGTCCGTAGCCCTGCAGCACGATACAGCCGAGTCGCTCGGCGCACGCCTGCGCCAGCTCCGCGCTCAGCGGCGCCGCGCCCGACATGATAATCTTCAGGTGCGACAGGTCGTAGTTGTCCACAATCGGATGCTTCGCCAGCGCGAGGATAATCGGCGGCACGAGGTTCGCCCGCGTGATTTTGTAGTCCTGCAGAATCTTGAGGAACTGCTCCAAGTCGAACCGCGCCATCGTGACGATGGTCATGCCCTTATACAGGCACAAGTTCAGGATGACCAGCATCCCATAGATGTGATAGAACGGCAGCACGCCGATCACGCGCTCGTCGGTTTGAAGGTTCACGCCAGACCCCAGCACCTGCACCATGTTCGCCACGAGGTTGCGGTGGGTGAGCATCACGCCTTTGGGCAGTCCCGTCGTGCCGCTGGAGTAGGGCAGCACGACCAAGTCTTCGGCGGGATTAATCGCGACTGCAGGTGGCTCAGCGTCGGCGAGCAGTTCGGTGAACGGCGTTGCGCCCTCGCCCTCGCCGATTACAAACACCTCCTGTACGCCCGCCTGCTGCGCCGCTGGGATCGCCTTCTCCAGCAGCGGTCCGACGGTGATGAGGAACTTCGCGCCCGAATCGCGCAGTTGGTACGCGAGTTCATCGGCGGTGTAGAGCGGGTTCGCGGTAGTGACCACGCCGCCCGCCAGCGCGACGCCGTGATACGCCAGCGGATACTCAGGCAGGTTTGGGCTGTAAAGACCGACCACCTCGCCTTTGCGCAGCCCGCGCCTCGCCAGGTTGCCCGCCACCCGCCGCACGCCCGCGTACAACTCCGCGTAGGTGAGCGTGCGTCCCGTGTGCCCGTCGATCATCGCGGGCTTATCGCCGTACTCCAACGCATGCTGATAGACCATCTGGGCGACCCCAACATCGGGGATTGCCACATCCGCATAAGGACTTTTGAACACCATCGCTGAACCTCCATTCCGAATATATGCCTCAAGTCGTGCAGTTCCTGCCAGTGAGTATGGTAGAATTGGCGTGATGCTACTGGTCATCGGCGGCGCGGGCTATATCGGCTCGCACATGGTCAAGTACCTACAGCACAAAGGCGAGCAGGTCGTCGTGCTGGATAACTTCTCCACGGGGCATCGCGGCGCGCTTCAGGGCGCAACGCTGGAAGAGGGCGACCTGCGCGATTTGGAGACGCTGCTGCAGGTGTTCCGCAAGTACCCCGTCGAGTGCGTGATGCACTTTGCGGCGTATATTTTCGCGGGCGAGTCGATGCGCGACCCCGCAAAGTATTACGACAACAATGTGCTGGGCTGCCTGCGCTTGATGGAGGCGATGCGCATTGCGGGCGTGTCGCAGATGATTTTCTCCTCCACGGCGGCGGTCTACGGCGAGCCTGTGGAGGTGCCCATCCCCGAAACGCACCCGCTTGCGCCCACGAACCCCTACGGCGAGACGAAGCGCGTGATGGAGGGCATGCTACGCTGGTACGGGCAAGCCTACGGAATACGCTCCATCGCGCTGCGCTACTTCAACGCGGCGGGCGCAGACCCCGAGGGCGAGCTGGGCGAAGACCACCGCCCCGAAGAGCATCTGATCCCGCTCACGCTGTTCGCGGCGCTGGGCAGGCGCGAGTCGATCGCGGTGTTCGGCACAGACTACGACACGCCCGACGGCTCGTGCATCCGCGACTATGTGCATGTGTGGGACTTGTGCGAGGCGCACTACCTGGCGTTGGGGCGGCTGCGGGCGGGCGCACCCAGCGATGTCTACAACCTCGGCAACGGGCAGGGCTACTCGGTGCTGGAGGTGATTCGCACGGCGGAGCGGGTGGTCGGCAAGCCAATCCCGACCGTGTACGCACCGCGCCGCGCAGGTGACCCCGCGCGACTGGTCGCCTCGTCCGAAAAAGCCAAGCAGGAACTCGGCTGGCAGCCCCGCTACCCCGCCTTAGAGACGATGATCGAACACGCCTACCGCTGGTTCCTCGCGCACCCGCACGGGTATGGATAGGCGTGTGAAGCCCGATTTTTCGAACAGCGAGTCAAATTTCGCGCCGATTGGGGTATACTCTATGGCGAGGAGGCAAGTTATCGATGAAGATATTGGTTTCAGTGAAGCGTGTACCTGATCCATATGCGAAGATTAGCCCGAACGCAACAGGCACCGACATCAATCGCGACGGACTGCAGATGGCGGTCAACCCCTTCGATGAGATAGCGTTAGAGGAAGCGATACGCCTCAAAGAGGCAGGCAAGGCAACTGAGGTGGTCGCCGTGTCCATCGGCGGCGCCGAGGTGCAGGAGCAGTTGCGCACCGCGCTGGCGATGGGCGCAGACCGTGCGATCCTTGTGCAGACGGATGATCTCCTCGACGCCCCGAGTGTCGCCAAAATCCTCGCGGCGGTCTACAGGCGCGAGCAGCCGAACCTGATGCTGATGGGCAAGCAAGCCATCGACATGGACGAGAACCAGGTCGGACAGATGTTGGCAGCGATGTTAGACCTGCCCCAGGCAACTTTCGCGTCGAAAATCACCATCGAGAACGGCACAGCGACTGTGGAGCGCGAGACAGACAACGGGATCGAGACGATTCGGGTCTCCCTGCCCGCGATAATCACGGCGGATTTGCGTTTGAATGAGCCGCGCTATGTGGCGTTGACGGGCATCGTGCGGGCGCGCAGCAAGCCGCTGGAGACGCTGACGCCCGCCGATCTGGGCGTGCAGCCCCGCGCGCGCGTGCGCCTGACCCAAGTGGAAGCGCCCCCCGCACGCAAAGCGGGCAAGCGCGTCAGCGATGTCCACGAACTCGTGCGCCTGCTGCGCGAGGAGGCGCGCGTCATCTAAGGAGGTCAAGTGATGAAGATTCTGGTACTGGCAGAGACGGACGGCGGGCGCGTCTCGGAGAAGAGCCTGCCTGCAATTGCGTTCGCGCAACAGAAGTCGCCCGATGCGTTCACGGTGTTGGCAATCGGCGACGACTTGCAGGGTGTGGAGACGCTTACAGGCTACGGCGCACAGGCGGTGTTGACCGTGAACCATCCCGCGCTGGCGAAGCCGCTGGCGGAGCGGTACGCGCCTGTGGTCGCCCACTACGCGCGGCAACTCGGCGCGGACGCCATCGTCGCGACGACCACTACCTTCAGCCGCGATGTGCTGGCGCGTGTCGCAGGGCTGTTGGACGCGCCGATGCTCAGCGACATCATCGCGTTGGAGCAAACCGATGGCAAACTTGTCGCCAAGCGCCCCATCTACTCAGCGAACCTCATCGGCACATTCGAAGTGGAGGGCAGCCCCGTCGTAATGACCGTGCGCGGCCCCGCGTGGGGCAAGCCTGAACCCAAAGGCGGGGAGTCGCCCGTGCAGGCTGCTGATGCGCCCGCCGACATCCCGACCCGCTCCGAGTGGGTGCGCCTGCAGGGCGGCGGTGGGGGACGCCCCGACCTGACCCAAGCCCGCGTGGTTGTCTCTGGCGGGCGCCCGCTCAAAGACCCCGAAACCTTCGAGAAATACATCGGTGGGCTGGCGGATGTGCTGGGCGGTGCAGTCGGCGCCACCCGCGCTGCTGTCGACGCAGGAATCGCCCCCAACGAACTCCAAGTCGGGCAAACAGGCAAGACCGTTGCGCCCGAACTCTACATCGCCGTCGCCGTCTCAGGCTCCGTGCAGCACCTGGCGGGCATGAAGGACTCCAAAGTCATCGTCGCCATCAACACCGACCCCGAAGCGCCCATCTTCCAAGTGGCGGACTACGGGCTGGTCGCCGACCTCTACCAGGTCGTGCCCGAACTGACGGAGTTGCTGAAAAACAGCAAATCGTAGCGCGGCACTCTTACGGGGAACCGCGCGGACGCATGTGCGGTTCCCCCTTGCTCCCGCGACTGCTATCCGCGCAGTCCCTTCTCGCGCAGCAAGGCGTCTATCCACCGCGCGTCGTCCTCGCTGAACGCGGGCGGCGGCGGGTCGCGACGGTAGTCTATCGTGTCTGCATACGCCCCGTCCACATAACACTGCTCCACCACCGCCTGCACATCCAACTTTGCAGGCTTGTCGTCGGGCAGCAGCGGGATGGGAATAACGGGCAACCGCTCCCGCACCGTGCGCGGGTACAGGTAATACATCGACCGCTCGAACCAGCAGTTCACGCTCACCAAATAGTGCCAGCCGTTGGGCGCGTTCGCCTGCAGCAGCTTGTGCGGCACAGCCAGCGTATGCTCCCCGCCGCGCAGCAGGTCAATCTCCACCAAGTTCACCTCGCTGCGCAGGATCTCGCGCTGCTTGCGCAGGTAGAGCGCGCGCCCGTCGGAATGCGCCTCTTTGTTGGAGGGACTCAGCACTTCAATCACCGTCACCAAGCGCATGTTGTCTTGGCGGTCGAAGATTTGCACGAAGGTCTCCGTGTGGGGAACCTCGTCCACTTGGAGGACGATTGGTGCGTCGCACTCGCGCTCCAGCATGGCGACTCCTCCACCTCCCTCAGAGTCGGGGCGTCTACGGCGGAAGAGGGCGACATCGGGGACAATCTCGCGCTCGGCGAACTCCAAGTAGACGCGCTCTTCAACACGCGCCACATAGCGCGGGCGCAGGTGGGGCTGAAGCGCGTTGCGGATGTAGATAACCACGCTGGCGTGGAAGTCGTTCCACAGCGCACGGTCTTCGAGGTACGGGTTCATGCCAGGAAACGGGTTGGTCATGCTCTCACCCGTGGGGATTATACCTCGCTGTCGGCGGGCGCGTTTTCGGCGCATAGCCTATTATACCGCTGTGTGCGGTGGTATAATCCCCGTATGGGGCAGGCGTGTTCGTGCGCATGCAAGTCGGCGCGTCGGCAGGCGTGGACGATAGGCGTCGGCTTAGCGTTGGCGCTTGGGGCGGAGATCGCCGAGTGGCTGGGGTTGGAGGGCGCACTGCCGATTGCGCTGGCGGGCGCGGCGATACTGCTGGCGGGGCGCGGGGTGCTGTGGCAGGGGCTGCACGCGCTTGTGCGCCTGCGTCCGAATATTTATCTGCTGATGACTCTGGCAAGCGCGGGCGCGCTTGCGCTCGGCAAATGGGGCGAGGCGGCGGTCGTACTCGCGCTCTACGCGCTGGCGGAACTGCTGGAACAGCGCGCCAGCGAACGCTCCGAGCAGAGCCTACGCGCCGCGCTCCAAATCGCCCCCGCCCAAGCAACGGTGCAGACCCCCGACCGCACCTGGCGCACCGTGCCCGTCGAGCAGATTCGCGTTGGGCAGCGTGTGCGCATTAAGCCTGGCGAGCGCGTGCCCATCGATGGCGTCGTTGTTGCAGGCGCGTCGGCGGTTGACCAGTCGCCGATTACAGGCGAAAGCATGCCCGTCGAGAAGGCGGTCGGCGATACGGTCTATGCGGGGTCGCTGAACCTACACGGCTCGCTGGAGGTGGAGGCAAGCACGACGGCGGAGAGCACGCTGGCGGCGCACATCGCGCGGGTCGTGGCGCAAGCCCAGCAACGGCGGGCGCAAGTAGACCGCCTGATTGACCGCTTCGCGCAGGTGTATATCCCGCTGATGCTCGCGCTGGCGTCGGGCGTGGCGCTGTTGCCCCCGCTACTGATGGGCGCGCCGTTTGGCGAGTGGCTCTATCGCGGGCTGGTGCTGCTGGTGCTGGGCTGCCCGTGCGCGCTGGCGATTAGCATCCCCGTGACGCTGCTAAGTGCGCTAACGGGGCTGGCGCGGCAGGGCGTCGTGGTCAAGGGCGCGGCGGTGCTGGAGCAGGCGGCGCGCCTGCGCGCCTTCGCCTTCGACAAAACAGGCACGCTCACCTACGGCGACCTGCGCGTGGCAAGCGCACAAAGCCTCGACCGAACCCCGCTCCATACACACTTGCGCATCGCGCACAGCCTCGCGAGCTATTCGGAGCACCCGATTGCACGCGCCATTCGCGCCTACTGTCAGCAGCAAGGCATCCAGGCGCAGCCACTGGAATCGTTCGAGGCGTCGCCAGGGCTGGGCGTTGCGGGCGTCGTTGGGGGCGCAACCTATCGGATGGGCAACCACCGCTTCGTGGAGCAGCATAACGCCTGCTCCAAGGCGCTGGAGCAATTGCTGGAGTCGCTGGAGTCGCAGGGGCTGACGCCCGTAGTGCTGTTTGACCGTCAGCCGCGTGCGGTCTTCGCGCTCAGCGACGCGGCGCGCCCCGACGCGGCGGATGCAATCGCCCAGTTGCACGCGCTTGGGGTGCAGACCGCGCTGCTCACAGGCGACACGCAAGCAACTGCCGCCGCCATCGCGCAGCGCACGGGCGTGCGCGAACACTACGCCGAACTGTTGCCCCACGAGAAGGCGCAGTGCATCGACGCGCTCCGCACGCAGTATGGGGCGGTCGGGATGGCGGGCGACGGCATCAACGATGCGCCCGCGCTCGCCTGCGCCGATGTCGGCGTCAGTTTCGCCGAGCGGGGCGCCGACCTCGCGCTGGAGACCGCCGATGTCGCGCTGATGACGCACGATTTGCGCCGCATTCCGCTGCTCATCGCCACAGCGCGCCGCGCGATGGGGATTATCCAGCAGAACCTTGCGCTCGTGCTGACGGTGCGGGCGGTGTTTGTCGCGCTCGCGCTCACGGGCAACGCGACGCTGTGGGCTGCCATCGTCGCCGATATGGGCAGCACGCTGCTGGTCATCGCCAACGGCTGGCGCGCAGGCAAAACCCCAACCAGCGGGTACAATACGCCCCAGTGAGGTCGACGATGACGGAACGCAAACCCGAAGGCTATATCGACGGAACGCCGCTCCACCCCGAAAGCCTGATGATGGGGTATGGCTACAAGCCCGAATGGTCAGAGGGCGCGATTAAGTGCCCCATCTTCCAGACTTCCACCTTCGTGTTCAAGACCGCCGAGGAGGGCAAAGCGTTTTTCGAGCTGGCGTATGGCTTGCGTGAGCCGAAGCCTGGCGAACAGGTCGGACTCATCTACAGCCGCATCAACAACCCCGACCTGGAGATATTAGAAGACCGCCTGTGCCTGTGGGATGAGGCGGAGGACGGCGCGGTGTTCGAGAGCGGCATGGCGGCGATTGCGACCGCTGTGCTGGCGTATGTGCGTCCAGGCGACATGATTTTCCACAACGAGCCGCTGTACGGGGGCACCGACCACCTGTTTCGGAGCGTGCTGCGCGAATTCGGCATTCACGCTGTGCCATTCCCTGCAGGCGCGCCGAACGAGCAGGTGGAGGCGATACTGGCGAACAGTCCACTGCGCGACCGTCTTGCGATGATTTACATCGAGACGCCCGCGAACCCCACCAACGCGCTCGTCGACATCGAGTTCTGCAGCCAGTTGGCTCGCAAGTACGCCCCCAACGGGCGCGAGGTGGTCGTGGCGGTGGACAACACCTTTCTGGGACCGCTGTGGCAGCATCCGCTCAAGCACGGCGCGGACTTGGTGCTGTATTCGGCGACGAAGTACATCGGCGGGCACAGCGATGTGATAGCGGGCGCGTGTCTGGGTAGCCGCGCCAAACTCGCCCCCGTCAAGGCGCTGCGCACCTTTTTGGGCACGATGGCGGGTCCGTGGACGGGCTGGCTGCTGATGCGCAGCCTCGAAACGCTCAAGTTGCGCATGACCGCGCAGATGAAAAACGCCCGCTATGTCGCCGACTTCCTTGCCGACCACCCGAAGGTGCAGCGCGTCTACTATCTGGGGCACCTCACGGAAGAGCATCCGCAGTTCGCGCTCTATCGCAAGCAGTGCCTCGCGCCCGGCGGCATGATTTCGTTCGAGATTGTGGGCGGCGAGGCGGAGGCGTTCCGATTCCTGAACGCCCTGAAGCTCATCAAGCTCGCGGTCAGCTTGGGGAGTACCGAGTCGCTGGCGGAGCACCCTGCTACGATGACCCACGCCGATATGCCCCGCGAGACGCAGCAGGCGTTCGGCATCACCGACGCGCTGATTCGGCTCTCTGTGGGGGTCGAGCATCCCGAAGATTTGGTGCTGGATCTCAAGCAGGCGTTGGCGCATGTGTGAACAGTGTGTTGGCGCGTGCGCCATGACCTCCTGAACCTCCCCCGTTGGCAGTCCCTCCCCGCTGGCGGGGAGGGTTGGGGTGAGCGAGGTCGAAACCTCTACGCTGGGCGCTGATTACTTGCGGAACGGCATGCCCATCGCCTGCAGCAGCGCGAACGCTTCTTCGTCGGTCTTCGCGGTCGTGCAGAAGGTGATGTCCATCCCGCGCAGGCGGTCTACCTGGTCGTAGACGATTTCGGGGAACAGAATCTGCTCGCGCAGTCCCATCGAGTAGTTGCCGCGCCCGTCGAACGAGCGGGGCGAGATGCCTGCAAAGTCGCGAATGCGCGGCAGCACCACATTGATGAGCTTCTCCATAAAGATATACATCCGATCGCCGCGCAGGGTGACCTTGCAGCCGATGCGGTGTCCCTGACGCAGGCGGAAGTTGGAGATGGCTTTTTTAGCGACGGTGACGACAGGTTTTTGCCCCGAAATCAGCGCGAGGTCGCGCACGGCGTTTTCGAGCTGTTTCGGTTCCTGCTCGCCTTTGCCGACGCCCATGTTGATGACGATTTTTTCCAGACGCGGGATTTGCATCGGGTTTTTGTAGTTGAACTGCTGCTGCAGTTGCGGGCGCACGACCTGTTCGTAGTGGGTGCGCAGGCGCGGGGTGATACGCGCAACTGCGCCATCGCCCGTCTCGAACAGCTTCTCGGGCTTCTGCTCCTTACTTGTCTTCTTGCCCTGCGGTTGCTGGGGCGGTGGCGTTTTTTGTTTTGCCATGGCTCATCCCTCACTTCTCGGCGTCGATCATCTCGCCGCATTTTTTGCAGACGCGGTACAGTTTGCCGTCCTGACCGCGCACGCGCCCCACGCGCGTGGCTTTGTCGCAGTGGGGGCACACCAGCATCACCTTGCTGGCAAACAGCGGCGCGGGCATCTGGATTTTCGTGCCCTTCTGATTAATCATACGCGGTTTCTGGTGCTTCCAGACCAGGTTCAGCCCGTCGACGACCACTCGGTTCTCGCGGGGCATCACGCGCTGCACGCGCCCGCGCTGCCCTTTGTCCTTGCCCGAGATAATCTCGACGGTGTCGCCTGTGCGAATCTTCATACGGATAGGTCGCTTCAGTTTACGAATCATCGGCGTACCTCCTTACAGCACTTCTGGGGCGAGCGAGACGATGCGCATGAACTGTTTGTCGCGCAGTTCGCGGGCGACGGGTCCGAAGATGCGCGTGCCACGCGGCTCACCTTGGTTGTTGATAATCACGCAGGCGTTATCGTCGAAGCGCAGCGTGCTGCCGTCGGGTCGGCGGATAGACTTGCGCGTGCGCACGATGACGGCGCGCACCACATCGCCTTTCTTGATGGGCATGTTCGGTGTGGCGGCTTTGACCGACGCCACAATCACATCGCCCACATGTCCGTAGCGTGCGTTCGAGCCTTTCAGCACGCGGATGCACATCACCTCGCGTGCGCCTGAGTTGTCGGCGACCTTGAGTCGGGTAAACGGCTGTATCATCGCAATCCCTCCTGTTTACTGGGCGCGCTCCAAGATGGCGCGCACGCGCCAGCGTTTGTGTCGGCTGAGTGGGCGCGTCTCGACAATCTCGACGCGGTCGCCCACGCGACAGGCGTTGTGTTCGTCGTGCGCCATGTATTTTTTGGTGCGCCGAATCGTTTTGCCGTAGAGCGGGTGGCGGTAGCTGCGCATCACAGCGACCACGACGGTTTTGTCCATCTTGTCGCTAACCACCACACCGATGCGCACCTTGCGTCGCCCTTTGTAGGGCGGCTTTTCGCCGATGGGCGCGCCTTGCGCCTCTACTGGTGCTTCCTGCTGAATCACTTCCTCGTTCATAGGTGCGTACTCCTTAGACGCCTGCCTCGCGTCGCTTCTCGTTGATAATCGTCATGATGCGCGCGATGTTGCGCTTGAGTTGGCGCATCGAGTCAGTATCCTTGAGTTGCCCGATGGTTTTTTGCACGCGGGCGCGGTACTGCTCGGTGCGCAGGTTATCCAGTTCCTTTTGCAGTTCGGCAAGGCTCATACGGCGCAGTTGGTCGGTTTTGAGCGGTTTCATGCGTTCTCACCTCCTGCTGCCGTTTCGCTCTCGACGCCGAGTTGGAAGTCGGCGCGGGAGACGATTTTGGTTTTGATGGGCAGTTTGTGGCTGGCGCGTCGGAGCGCTTCGCGGGCGCGCGCTTCGTCGACGCCGCCGAGTTCGAGGATGATGCGTCCGCGCCTGACGACGGCGACCCAACCCTCCACACTGCCCTTGCCCGAGCCCATGCGGGTCTCGGCAGCGCGCTTGGTGTAGGGCTTATCGGGGAAGATGCGGAACCAAGTTTTGCCGCCGCGGCGCAGGTAGCGCACGATGGCGACGCGCGCGGCTTCCATCTGGCGGTTGGTGATCCACGCGGGTTCCATCGCCACCAGTCCGAAGTCGCCGAAGTGCAGTTCGCGTGCGCCTTTCGAGACGCCCTTGCGTCGTCCTCGTTGTTGCTTGCGATATTTCGTTCGTTTCGGCATCAACATAGTCGTTCACCTCACTCATCGGCCGGCGTTTCGGTTGCAGGCGCGCTGGATGCGCTGCGTGCGCTGGGTGGGCGTGACTCGCCGCGCGGGGGTCTGCTGCCGCCGCCACCGCCTTGGCGTCCGCCGCGTCCACCGCCGCCACCGCCTTGGCGTCTGCGTCCACCGCCGCCGCGCCTGCGTCCTGCCGGGCGGTCGCCTGGGCGTCCGCTCGGCGCGCCGCGCCGCGCTTCGCCTGGCAACGCCGACTCAGGCGTCGTCACCGACGAGAGCAGGATGCGCCGCTCCGACATCGGGATATCGCCCTTGTAAATCCAGACCTTGACGCCAATCGTGCCGTAGATGGTGTAGGCGGTCGCAAAGCCGTAGTCGATGTCCGCGCGTAGGGTCTGCAGCGGCACGCGCCCCCAGCGATCCCACTCGGTGCGGGCGATTTCCGCGCCGCCGAGCCTGCCCGCGACCATCACCTTGATGCCGCGCAGGTTCATCCGCTGCGCGCGGGCGAGCGTCTGGCGGATTGCGCGACGGTGCGAGATACGGCGCTCCAGCTGGCTGGCGATGTTCTCCGCCACCAGTTGCGCGTCTTGGTCAGGGTTGCGCACATCTTCGACATCGATGCGCAGTTCGGGCTTGTTCGGGTGTATCGCTTTGAGGACGGCGCGATTGACCTCCTCGATGCCCTGCCCGCCGCGCCCGATGATTTGCCCCGGACGCGCCGCGTAGATGATGATGCGCACGATGTTCGCCGCGCGCTCAATCTCGATGCGCGAGATACCTGCGCCGTACCACTTCTGCTTGATGACGCGCCGTATCAGGTAGTCCTCGTACAGCGTGTGGCGGTACTGCTTCTTGGGCGCGTACCAGCGGCTCTCCCAGTCGCGCGTGACGCCCACGCGAAAACCTATCGGGTTGATTTTCTGACCCATTAGTTCTGCTCCTCCTGCGGCTGCGGTTGCGCTTGTTTGCGCGGGGCGGGGCGTCGCTCGCGCGGTGGCGCAATCCCCAGCTCGATGGTGATGTGGCTGGTGCGCTTCAGGATGCGGAACGCGCGCCCGCGATCTTTGGGCAGGATGCGCTTCCAGCGCGGACCTTCGTCCACATAGGCGCGCGCCACCACCAGCGCACGCCGATCGACCCCCACATTATGCTCGGCGTTCGCGATGGCGGATTCCAGCACCTTGCGCGCGATGCGCGCCGACTTGTTGGGCAGGCGCTCCAAGATAATCAGCGCCTCATCGACGCGCTTGCCGCGCACAAGGTCAATCGCCAAGCGCGCCTTGCGCGGGGGTATCCGAACATAGCGTGCAACCGCTCTCATATTTGCCTCCTTATTTCTTCTTCACCTTCGAGGTTTTCTCCGAGCCAGCGTGCCCGCGGAAGGTGCGCGTCAGCACAAACTCGCCCAGTTTGTGCCCGACCATCTGCTCGGTCACATAGACGGGCACATGCTTGCGCCCATCGTGGACGGCAAAGGTCAGCCCAATCATTTCGGGCACGATCATCGACCGTCGCGACCAGGTTTTGATGGGTCGCTTTTGTCCTGGCGGTGCGTCCATCATCGCCAGCACTTTCTTCATCAACTTCGGGTCTACATAGGGTCCCTTCTTTAGTGAGCGCGCCATAGGTTATTTCCTCCGCTTGAGAATGAATCGGCTGGTGCGCTTGTTGCGTCGGGTCTTGACGCCGAGCGCGGGCTTGCCCCATGGGGTTTTGGGGTGGGGCAGTCCGATAGGCGCTTTGCCTTCGCCGCCGCCGTGCGGGTGGTCGCGCGGGGTCATTGCCGAGCCGCGCACATGGGGTCGGCGTCCCATCCAACGCGATTTGCCTGCCTTGCCCCAGACCTCGTTCTCGTGGTCGAGGTTGCCGACCTGTCCGACCGTAGCGCGGCAACTGAGGTGAATCAGTCGCATCTCGCCCGAGGGCATGCGCAGCGTCGCATAGTTGCCCTCTTTGGCGAGGATTTGCGCCGCCGCGCCCGCGCTGCGCACCAACTGACCGCCCTTGCCCGGATAGAGTTCGATGTTATGCACCAGCGTGCCGACGGGGATGTTCTGCAGCGGCAGCGCGTTGCCAGGCAGAATGTCGGCGTCGGGTCCGCTCATCACGGTTGCGCCGACTTCCAATCCGACAGGCGCGAGGATGTAGCGCTTCTCGCCGTCGGCGTACTCCAGCAGCGCGATGCGGGCGGAGCGGTTCGGGTCGTACTCGATGGCGACCACCTTCGCCGCAACGCCGTCCTTGTTGCGCTTGAAGTCGATGATGCGGTACAGGCGTTTGTTGCCGCCGCCACGATGCCGCGCCGTCACGCGCCCCATATTGTTGCGCCCGCCCGTCTTGCGCAGACCGACCGTGAGGCTTTTTTCAGGCTCGTCTTTGGTAATCTCCTCGTAGGTCGAGGTCTGCATAAAGCGTCGTCCGGGCGAGGTCGGCTTCCATTTCTTGATACCCATTGCTATTTCCCTCCGCTTACAGGTTGAAGTCCTCGATGGTCTGGTCAGGCTTGAGCGTCACGATGGCTTTCTTCCATGCGCGGGTATAGCCGTGGCTGCGCATCCCGACGCGCTTCGGCTTGGGCTTGACCCACAGCGTGCGCACCTTGACCGCGTCCACATTGTAGAGCTGCTTGAGCGCGTGCTTGATGTCGATCTTGGTGGCGTCGTCTGCCACTTCGAACATGTACTGGTTCTCCAGCAAGCGCAGGCGCGTGCCCTTCTCGGTAATCAGCGGACGGACGATGACTTGCGCGGGATGTTTCATTGCGCCCACACCTCCTCCATTTTGGCGATGGCTTGCTGGGTGGCGATCACGCGCCGCGCGGGGATAATTTCATGCAGCGCGAAGGCGGGCGCGATGCGCACCAGCACATTCGGGATATTGCGGAACGATTTGTAGACGATCTCGTTCGGCTCGTGAATCAGGATAAGCACGCGCTCGTCGCCGATGCCCAGCGATTTGAGGAACGCCGCGGCGTGCTTGGTCTTGATTTCGGGGAAGGTGAGGTCGTCCACCACGAGCAGCGCGCCGTTTTGGGCTTTATCGGCAAGCACGGTGCGGAAGGCGAGCCGTCGCTCTTTCTTGTTCACGATGGGGTTGTAGTCGCGCGGGGTGGGACCATGCACAATCCCGCCCTTGCGCCAGTGTGGGGCACGGATCGAGCCTTGGCGGGCGCGTCCCGTGTGTTTTTGGCGCCACGGCTTGCGTCCGCCGCCGCGCACCTCGCCGCGCGTCTTGGTGTCGTGCGTGCCTTGGCGCAGGTGCGCCAGTTGCGCCACCACCGTGCGATGCACCACGCTCGCCCTGCCCTGCGTTCCAAACAGGCGGTCGCTCAGTTCGACCTCGCCTATCGCTTGACCTTGCGCGTTATACAAACTGGCTTTCGGCATAGGAATCACCTCTACTGTTTCTGCACATAGACGATTGAGCCGCGTCCACCGGGCACTGCGCCTTTGATGAGCACGCGGTTCGTGTCGGCGAGGATTTTCACGATGGTCAGGTTGCGCGTGGTCACTTGGTCGCCGCCCATGCGTCCGGGCATGCGCTTGCCCTTGAACACGCGCTGGGGACCCGTCGCGCCGCTGGAGAGCGGTCGGCGGTGGGTCATCGAGCCGTGCGTCATCGGACCGCCTGCGAACCCGTAGCGGCGCACCACACCTGCGAATCCCTTGCCTTTTGAGACGCCTGTGACCTTGACCGTCTCGCCCTCACGGAACACATGCTCGGCGCGTATCTCTTGCCCGCTCGCGGCTTGCCCGTCGAGGATTTCGAACTCCTTCAGGTGGCGCAGGGGTTTGTCCAGCTCAGCCTTTTGGAACACGCCGCGCATCGGTTTGTTCACGCGCTGCGTCTTCATCGGCTCGTAGCCGATTTGCGCTGCGTAGTAGCCATCTTTTTCGGGCGTGCGCACCTGCACCACATGGCAGGGACCCAACTCTACGACCGTAACGGGCACCATGCGCCCGTTCTCGTCGTAGATGTGCGTCATGCCGAGTTTGCGCCCGATTAAGCCTTTCAGCACGGGGGGCGGGGGCAGCTCGCGTTTGGGTTTAGCGGGCGCTGCAGGCTCAGGCTCGCTCGCTGCGGCAGCGGTCTCGCCCTCAGCAGCTGTTTCCGCCGAAGCCTCAGCGGGCGTCGCCGATGCATCTTCGGCAGCGGCTGTCTCGCCTTCAGCCGCTGCGGACGGCTCCGCCGCGCTCTCTGCTTCTGCCTGCGCCGCGTTGGGTTCGGGCTGCTCGCCGTTCGCCTGCGGGGTCTCTTCGGGTACTTGTTTCTCTTCTTGCATCGCTACTGCCTCCTCAGAGTTTAATCTCAATGTCCACGCCGCTGGGCAAATCCAAGCGCATCAGTGCATCAATCGTTCGGTTGTTCGGTTCCAGGATATCGATGAGCCGCTTGTGCGTGCGGATTTCAAAGTGTTCCATTCCGATTTTGTCGATGTGCGGTCCGCGAATGACGCAGAATCGGCGGATGTCGGTCGGCAGCGGCACGGGACCACGCACGCGCGCGCCCGTATTCTGCACCTGCTCGACAATCCGCTTCACGGATTGATCCAGCACGCGATGGTCATAGGCTCGTAGGCGTATCCTGATTTTGTCGCGTTTCATCGTCCTCTCCTCCAGAATCGGGGCGGAGGAAGATTATACCCCATCCGCCCCGACCTGCATGCGTGGCTTAGTCCAGCATCTCCGTGACGACGCCTGCGCCCACCGTGCGACCGCCCTCGCGAATCGCAAAACGCAAACCCGACTCAATCGCCACTGGAGACACCAACATCACCTCCATATTCACATTATCCCCA
>Ga0272449_1002056_pt1 | contig 19338 bp, 17 predicted proteins | sample YNPCB0241_FD_198679 | JGI IMG/M metagenome (GOLD analysis project Ga0272449, IMG submission 198679) | Hot spring sediment microbial communities from Yellowstone National Park, WY, United States - YNP-CB-024-1 | ecosystem: Environmental > Aquatic > Thermal springs > Hot (42-90C) > Sediment... | reverse complement strand
CCACCGCTCGTTGAATCGCCTGCCCCACAGCCTCCCGACTTGCGTACTTGTACATGCGGCCAGTAACGTCCAATACCGCCTCGTCAATCGAGAGTGGTTCCACCAGGGGCGTGAACCGCTCCAAGATTTGCATCACGCGCGCGGAAACCTCCTCGTAGCGCTCGAACCTCGGAGGCACGAAGATCCCATGAGGGCACCGACGACCAGCTTCGCGCGAAGGCATGCCAGAACGAACGCCGTCGGCGCGCGCTTCATACGAGGCGGCAGCGACCACGCCGCGACGATCTGGCGCCGCACCCACGATCACCGGACGCCCGCGCCACTCGGGATGGTCACGTTGCTCCACCGCCGCGAAAAACGCGTCCATGTCCACATGCACAATTACGCGCATCGTGGGTACTCCCCAACGTTGCAGCCCGCCCCAGTCCTCACTCGCGGTCGGGTCGGTGGGCGCCCGTGATGATGTAGCCGCCAGATCGCTCATCGAAGCGCAATTCCAACCAGCCGCGGTCTCGTGCTTCCTCGAGCATTTGGTTAAACGACCGGAATCCGTAGGCACGCTCGCTGAAGTCTGGACGCCGACGCTTCAATGTCTGCTTGACGTGACTGCCCCAGACCTGTTCGCGTCCCGACCGCTCCTCGAGCAGCTCTGCGGCCACATCGGTCACCAATGCCAAGCCCTCCGTGCGCTGGTCGTGCGTGTCCTCGGAGCCCCGTGTCGCAGCCCGCGCCGTCGCCCGTTTCGTGCGACCCCTGGCCCCACCCGTCCCGCGCGCGGCTGGAGGCTGGACCAAGTCATCGTAAAACAAAAACTCGTCGCAGTTCGAGACCAGCAAGTCCGAGGTCGCGTTCCACACACCCACGCCGATCACAACCTTGTTGTTCTCGCGTAGCTTGCTCACCAGCGGAGAAAAGTCCGAGTCCCCGCTAATGATCACGAACGTGTTTATGTGCGGCTTGGTGTAGCAAAGGTCCAGTGCGTCCACCACCAGCCGGATGTCCGCGTTGTTCTTTCCGGACTGACGCACATGCGGCACGTCGATCAGCTCGAACGCCGCCTCATGCATGACAGCCTTAAACTGCTGGTACCGGCTCCAATCGCAGTACGCTTTCTTGACCAGGATGCTCCCCCGCAACAGAAGCTTTTCCAAGACCAACCGGATGTCGAACCGGTCGTACTGGGCATCGCGTACCCCGATCGCGATGTTTTCGAAATCGCAAAACACAGCCATGGTGACGGTTCGAACGTCGTCGCTCATGTCTCATTCACCTCCGGCACAGTTGTACACCCATCCTCAGCGGTTGCCCACCGAGACCCGCGGCGCAGGTGCGCCCACACTGTGGCGCCTTTGCGGCCTTCGCCCTACGCGGTGGGGCGCGTCCCTTGTGTGTCGGAACGTGCCTACGGTTTCTCGGTGCGGGGGGCTCCGAGCCACGAGCGCGTTGGAAACCGGCCTCGGTTGTACGAGCGTGGGCTCCCATCCCCCACCGTCCGTTCATAGCCCGCAGCCAGCGAACATGCGACCATGAGCGGTGATCGCGGGTGCGGAAACATTTTCCAAGGCTTGGACAACGCGGAGCTAGTTGCGTCCAACCCTTGGAAATTTTGGGCCGATTTTTTCCAAGGCTTGGACAGCCCACCAGCTCGCGGGGCCACGGACATAGGACCCTTGGTTCGCCGCCCCAAGACACGAGGGAACGTTGGATTGGCTCGGGGCGTAGTACCGCGGCGAGACCGCGGCCCCCCACGGTGCCCGCAGTCCGTGCACGTTTGGGATTCCAAACACGTAAAGTTTTTCATGTCCGACAACCGAGGCCCGATCCAACCCGCTGAAACCCTTCGCAATTAGGCCCGAGCGCCGCCAGGCGGAGGTCGCGGGCAGTCTGGCACACCATCTGCTTCAACGACACTTGGGCAAGAACATAAAATGAAATGGATTCGAACCGCACTTTGCCGTACAATAAAGCGCGCAGCGAACGTGGCGATGAACGGACGAGGTAATTCCGAACAGCACGATCCTCGCTCGGCACCCGACCGAGCACCGTTGAATTTGGACAACGAAGCGGATCAGTCGTTGGACTCGCTGCTAGAAGTGTTTTGGACGATCGAGGACGCATTGGGCAGCTACCGGAACGTTGTACGGTTGCCCGCGGCGTTGTTTCTCGAAAACGCTCCGGACCGTCTTCGAGGGCCGAAATGGGGAACGGAGCCAGTTCCGGATGTCGTGGTCGAGGTGGATCCATGGGATCTTTTGTGCAAAATCAAGATGGGGCGCGTAACTTACCCGGTGGCCCGGATCATCCACGATTTGCCTCCGGGTTGGATGTTGGACGAGCCTGGCGCGTGCATCGAGCTCGAACCGGCCAAAGTCATCGCCGCGTTACCGGAGCACCTGCGAGCAATCCTTGCAATGTGAAAACACCCCGAGTGCGTTGGACCATTGCGCTGGGAATCGGGATGAGTCTAGCGGCCTCGCTTGCCCGCGCCGCGCCCGTCAGTTCCAATGACGTCCGGCGCTTTGCCGCGGAGTTTGAACGGTTTGCAAAGGAAGACGCGCAATATCCCCCTCCACCGAATCCCGTCTTGTTCGTCGGAAGTTCCAGCATCCGATTGTGGACGAACTTGGCTGACAGTTTTCCAACTTGGCGGCCGTTGAACCGCGGGTTTGGTGGGGCGACGATGACCGACCTATTGGCCGCGTTCGATCGCGTGGTGACACCCTACCGCCCCCGCGCACTCGTCGTGTACTGTGGCGAAAACGATATCGCGCGCGGCCGTGACGCTATCGAAACCGCGAACGACTACGAAGAATTTCTTCGTCGCTGCCACCGACTGCGGCCGGACATGCTCGTGGCAGTGCTATCTATGAAGCCCTCTCCGCGACGATGGGCCCTGTGGCCTGCCATGCAAAAGGCCAATGAGCGCATCCGCGAGATTTGTGCCGCCCACGGCGGGGACTACTTGGACGTGGGCACCTGCCTGTTGGTGCCGTCGGGGATCGAGCCCGATCCGCAGTTATTTCGGCCGGACCAGCTCCACCTGAACGATCGGGGGTACGCGCGCTGGCAGAACCTCGTCGCACAGTGGCTCGACCGGCGCCTCGGTTCCGCCGCAAGCGTTTCGGCTGGGTCGGCCCCAAATGATCGCGGCCTCGGTTCCCAATGACCCTCGCCGCCATTCTCGCCGCCGCCGTAGCGGCCTGGTTGACCGGCATGGCCAAGTGCGGCATTCCCGGGCTCGGTTTTTTATCCGTGCCGATCATGGCCATGGCCATGCCCGCCCGTGAGTCCGTGGGAGCCTTGCTTCCGATTCTGTTGGTCGGGGACTGCGTGGCCGTGACGATGTACCGCCAAACTGCCCGCTGGGATTGGATCGCACGGTTGGCCCCATGGGTGGCGGTGGGGATGGTCGTCGGCGCATGGTGGCTGGCACGGTTGGACAACACTGCGCTGCGACGAGTCCTCGGAGCGTTGGTCCTGACGATGGTCGCGTTGGACGGTCTACGCCACCGACTCGACCTGAATCGCCTGGTGCATCATCCGATTACCACGGCCAGCGCGGGCGTGTTTGCGGGAGCGGCCACGGTATTGGGCAACGCTGCGGGGCCCGTCATGAACATTTACTTGCTCGCCCGAAACTTGCCTCGGCAGTGGTTCGTGGGAACCGCGGCGTGGTTCTTCTTGTTGGTCAACCTCACCAAGGTGGCGATCTTCAGCTACCAGGACATCCTCTCCATCCGAAACCTTCTGCTGGCGGCCGCACTGGTACCCGCGGTTTTGGGCGGTGCGTTTTTGGGGCGAGCGTTGCTTCATCGCCTCTCCGAGGGCACGTTCCAAACCGTTGTGCGGTTTCTGTGCGTGTTGTCCGGCCTCAAGCTACTTTTCTAACCGGCGCGAGCGCGATCCGAGAGGCCATGAAGCCGCGGTCTGCCGTGGGAGCTGAAACCCGCTTCGTGCCCGAACGCGCGTAGGACATCCTTGGCCGAGTCGGTCAGGAGTGTTTCAAAGTCTCCCACCCGTGGACTCTCTCGGATCACTCCGCACCGCCCAATTGTGGCCAACTTGCTTTCTGCCGCGCACAGCGAATCGAACTATGCAGCGTCCAAAGGAAGTGCACCGCCCATCATTGGACGCGAGGTCGCAGTGCGTTGTGAGCCGCGATTCAGTGACCAGAGGTCGCCTACCTGGCGGGCAGCTCTAAGAGTCCCTCCAGCCAGGGTGAGGGCCATCGCCGCGACCAGACCTCAACGCCCCCTTCAGGCGTCCACCGCATCCAACGAATCGGTTCCTCGGGCAGCTTCGTGGCTACAGTGAAAAACAACTCTTCGTCCGTTCGCCATGCGGGAAGCGTCCGCTGTTGAGCGCCTGTTTTGGGCCAAACGAGGTCCACTCGCTGGGATTGAAGGTCGTACACTGCTACCGCGTCGGAGCCCGCTTCGCACACCGCCACCCTGCGTCCTCTGGGACTGACGCTGAACTCTCGCAAGTCCATGGGCAAACCCGCCGCAGGGAGTGCGCGCAGGGCCGCGTTGGAGCCGGGGGACATTCCGATCAAGTACCATTGGGGCTGAGGGCGCTCCGGGCCAGCCATCGGCAAAGGCAATGTGGCGGTCAGTGTGGGGACCAGGACTTCACCGCTGGGCAAGACCCGGATCCGAGGCGGGAACGCAAACAACCCGAGCAGCCACGCAGTAGTTTCACCACACCCCACGCCGCTACCTTCCCAATGGACCTCCGTAGCTTGAAGGTGGCCCGCCTGAATGGTGTTCTCCGCCGCGGCCCGAGTAACCGCCGCCACATAGACCAAGTGGCGCCCGTCCGGGCTCCAGTCCGGAGTCCCGAAGAGTCGGTCGGACACGAGGGTCGCATTCTGACCTCGCTCGCGTTCCGCTGCAACCGCCCACAACCACCGCCCCTGCGCGACGGCCACCACAGGCTTCCGAGGGTTGGCCCGTACGTCGGTGATGGGGCGGACAGATCGGAACCACGGCTGCCACTCCCCAACCGGATCCAGGGCGGCCTGGCCCACTTCGAACACCGTCACATTCAATCCCGAGCCCAATTCGATTGGGTTCGGGTTGTGTAGCTTCGCGGTGATCTGGGCCCACCCGTTCGAGTCTTTATCGCGTACGAACAGCATGGCAGCCGCAAGCAGATGGGCATCCAGTTCCATCCCAAGGGGTTGGCCGAAGTTTTTCTCTAACCGGCTGGCGTCGCCGTCCACCGTTTCTAACACTGACTTCAGCAGCTCGGGCAGCCCGTTCCCGAGCGATTCGATGAGCCCCCGCTCGTCCGCCGACAGCCGAACCACCAGATCGGTCCAGGTCGCCACGGGCCATGCGCGCACGGCCACCAACGCGCGACCGTCTCCACTCCACGCAGCGCGCACGACGTTCGTCCAAGGCCATTCCCTCAGGAACGATGCATCGGGCCGTACTAGCGCCAGGCGCCCGCGGTTGCACAATGCGCCCATGGAGCCATCGGGAGACCATACGAGCCGTTCCTCCACACATCCCCCACACAGTGCAACCATCGCCAGAACCCATCCGATGTTCCGTCGTTTCACGGCAACGTGCTCCTTGGTTCGATCGGAACCACTCGGTACTCGCCTCGCAACGCGTCGAACTGAACATCATAAGCACACCACGCCGTGGCAAGAAGTGCGGCGGGGTTCTCACGCTGCACAGGACGGACTGGACGCGCCGGTCGCGTCACGACGAACCAACCAGTGCCGACCGCCAAGGCGATCAGGGCAGCCACGCGCACAAGCGCGCGGCAATTCCAACGCCACGCTCGCCCGACAGACACCACGGGGGCTGTCTGCCCTACGACGGAGCGTGCAACGGCCACCACGTTCGCCCACCGGCGGGCCTCCATGGCCGCAGCCGGATGGGTTCGAAGATATTCCGTCAACAACGCTTCGACCGGCGGATCCAGTTCGCCCAATTCCCGATCGATCAACAACTGCTCCAACCACTCCGGTTTCATTGCGTGATCCTTGGTGAGTTGTCCTGATCGGCGTCCATCGCCACTCGCAAGCGGCGGAGCGCATGGTGTAAGCGCGATCGCACTGTGCCGATCGGGATGCCGAGGGTGGCGGAAATCTCCGCGTAACTCATGTCATGTTCGAAACGAAGTTCCAAAATTTCTCGGTACAATGGCGGCAAGGAGAGCAACGCGTCGCGGACCCTTTCCGTCACCACCGCCGCCATGTGGGAGTCCGCGCGCAGCTCGCCCAGCTCGTGGGCCGCCGCCCACGCCGCCTGTTCCTTGTACCGACCGCGCCAGTAGTCGGCGACGACCCTCCGGGCCACGCCGAACACGTACGACCTCCAAAACGGCGTGAGCAACGCCCGAGAGCCGCGCGCCGCCAAACGCTGAAACACCTCTTGAAGGAGGTCCTCGACAAGTCCATCCAGATCCACGCGTCGCTGAAAGTAGCGACGAAGATCTTCGCGACACGTGGCGTACACGCGATGCAGGTCGAGGGTTCCATCCACATCCGCCGCTGTCACGGTTCTTGAGGCACCCGGTGAAACACCCGCTCGTCAATAAAGACGTCGGGCTGATTCAGTGTCTTCTCGATCGCCTCCCGGAGCCGTTGAGACTCGCACCAATCGCGCCCAACTACTTCAGGGTTGATACGGCGAATGATCAGCCGGTCCCCGTCTCGGGACCACGTCGCCAGTTGATAGCGCCGCGCGTCTTGAACCACCGCACCTTTGCCACTTCCGATCCACTCCAGTTGAACCAGGGTGCGGTCGGCCACCCGCACGGGCCACCCGCGCGCATACAAGGCGTCCTGGCGTCCCGCGGGCAAACTAACCAGCCAGTGGCCCTCATCCCACTTGAGAACGAGCAAGTCTTCGGTGGGACCGCTCGGATCCGTCCGCCGCCACAGACCCACAAGGGATTCATCCAACCGACCGGCCGGTTCGTGGGAGATGGGCACGAGAAAATCGCAGCCGGTGAGTGCGACCGCGACCCCGATCGCCACAGCGCTCCTCATCCATGTCGTGTTCATGGGTCACTCCTTTCTGGTTGCCGGGACCCCATCCACTGGGTCTCCTTCACTCTGTATGTCGGTGTGGAAGTGTAAAAAGTTCACTCTGCCCTCTCACTTGCCCGCGAACACGACGGCGGCCCTTCCGGCGACCTCTCCCACCGGCGCTTGGGTTCGCGCCGATGCTGGCTCCCGTCGGTGACAAGTTCGAATCGAACTGACCACTCGCTGGATCGGACTACTCCATGGCGCGTGGCCGACTTTGCCCGTGCCCGTGCCGTGACGGTCCGGGGTGTGCATGATGCGCGGCATCAAAACCATTTACTGAGCGTATACCGGTGGAACGCCACCCATCGGTAGAATGCGCGGGCCACCCAGCGCAGCCCAGGCCAACCAGTCCAGCCCACCCAACGCCCCCAACCCGCCCAACGTGCAAGCTCGCGCACCGCATCCGCTCCTTCGAGCCAAGCTCCCTCCGGCGTTTGAACACGCAGAGCGTCCACTTCGCACGAAGCACACGCAATGCTGGCCGAATTCTCGGTCACACGGTCTGCCAGGCTTGTATCCACGAACTCTACCCGGCCGACGGGTAAACGACGCCGCAGCCACTCCACACACGCACAACAGAGCTTGCAGCGGCCGTCATAGAACACCCGGGCTGGAGCAGTTGGGCACACGAAACAATATCCGCCCACCGCGAGCTCCTGTCCACCGTGGGCCGAGACCTACACTATCCGTCTCGAGACTGCAGCGTGAGCCGGTCTCGCCCCCCGCCGGCGCCGGCCAGCATGCTTCGCGGTCGCCACATGCGAAATCGTGGAGGGCTAAGTTGGCCGGGCACTCGGATACCACACCCTTCGGGTGATTTCGTGGTCGGCGCCCGCAGCGCGGACATTGAAGATCAAGCGCCGGCGAACCATCCCTCAAGCCGGAGGCAAAGTGTACGCCAGTCATGTGAGCGGTGGGAAATGGCGCCCACGTACCCCTTGGGGCCATGGACATTCCTAAGTCGAGCCCACCTGCTCACGACGGCCACTGAGCTCGACCGGAACAGAAAAAGTAACCGTTCAAGGGGTCGCCTGGCGGCCGCCCGGCGAAAAATCGAAAGGAACGGAGCGTAGGATGCCATTGGGGGTTTGACGGCAACAGCGATGGAGGTGGGGTACCCCCAGATGAGCTTGTAGCGAGCCGAGAAAGAACTGAAAGACCCCGCGACCCTGTTGGGCGCAGGTAGCGATCACCGTCCAGATCTGCTCGCACCCCTAGCGGCCTTTCTCACTGCGCGTTCTTCCAATGATGTGCCGGTCGATCAGCGCGAAACGAACCGCCTGTCCCGGCAGATTGTTCGTCAGGTCGATGCCCGATGTGGTGAGAAAGCGGAGGTACGCTCCCCATGTTGGCGAAACTGTTTGGACAGGTTCTGAGCGCCGTGGCCCTTAAGCATGCCGGTGGTAACAATACGGAGCGGGTGTTCCTGGGCCATTTTCAACGCCTTCTAAAAGTTCCCTGCTGTCATCTTCTCGGGCCGGTGGATGACCGCGAACATGTCCCGCAACGCGCCTCGCACCTGCTGTCCATACGCCTGGACGTCAGGTGCAGGCAAGGTCAGGAGGAATTGTACGTCGCGGATCAGGTGGGCCAGGCAAAACTGCACCAGCACGTCGCAGTCCCGCATGTAAGTAGTCGCAGTCTAGCACGCCGCTGGAATTCTCGCCCAGCACCTCCATCAGCACTTTCGAACCCCGCGACTTGTCGATGCGAAAGAGCGTGTACATCTGGGCGTGGAACCACCCGGTCCAGAACCTCTGGCCGTTTTCCTTGTGTGTGGTCTTGTCGATGTTCACCACGCCCTCGCCCGGCACTCACTCGAACAACTCCGCATACGTCGGAGCCAACGCTTCGCTCACTTTGCCAATGAGCTTGGCCCGATATTCCCGGGAGGTCTTCACCCGCACCACATCGCAGGAACCTATGGATGGTGGAGAACGAGGCGTGGCTGACGCCCTCCAGGAAGGCTAGCAGGGCTGTCAGGCGCGGGCCGAACAGCCTCATTGGGCGACGGAGCGTAATGGACCTTTCGGCTGTGCGGACGCCAGGAGGCGAAGCCTGGATGTTGCGTCCCCATGGTCGGTGTGGCCATGAATTCCAGCTGTTGGGGCATGTAGGATTTATGCCGCGAAAAGACCAGGATGCCGCCGCAGTGCTGGCAACCGTCGAGGGGGGAGCTCGACATGATCGACCGCCTCGGGCGGAAACAACGACCCCAAGTGCTGCTCATGTCCGGGCTGTGAGCCCTTGGTGCGCTTCTTGCCAATCCTTTCGCGGCGGTTTGGGGAAGTGGAAGGATCTTTGAGGGCGGCGGTCAACTGCGGCTGGAGGCGAGCGTTCTCCTGATGTAACCGACGTTGCCTTTCTCCAACCGCGCGATGCGCTGGATCGTCTGGAGCAGCCTGTCCTCCAGCGTCGTCGCCCGTTGCGCCAGATGCTCACATTTCAGGCAAGAGGTTGCTTCCCGCACCTCTATAGGGCGGGAAGACAACCATTCCCACCGGCGGGATCAATTGGCTGCCCGCTGAAGGCAAGAATTCTGGAAAAGTCTTGGAGGGCGATGGATACGCAGAGAGACCCCGCTGTGTAAAATTACCGTTGTGCGCCTGTTGTCGAGGGGTGACGGCAGGGACGGTAAGGGCAAGAACCCCGTGAACGGTTATCCGGTTTTTATTAGGAGAGTTCCGATGAAGGGTGTAGATCGGAAATGGGTTCGGTTTTTGAAGGCAGTGGTCGGAGGGTGCCACGCCAGGGTGGCTGGGTTACGGGGCGGTTGGATGGGCAAGGGATGGCCGCTGCTTGTCCCAAGGCGTTGGGCTGGCATAAGTTGTTCGGGTGTCCTGGCCGCCGAGGATCAATCAGGCTAGTGGGTCCGAACCACAGAGCCTGTCCAGATGAAGGTAGGGCAGGAACTGATCGATCTGCTTCCCGCAGACACCGTTGCCAATGCCAAAGTAGAAAAAGTGGAAGGGGATCAGATTTGGTTGGAGGTGAAAGGCAAGAGGGGGTGGTTGTCTCGCGGCAAAGTGTAGTGGGCTCAGCAACAAGCACTTGGCGTATGGGTTTCCGCCTAGGGCCTGCCTCGAGACCTTTAGGTGAAATGGTATCCCACAAGCGGGGGGCATTTCGCTTACCCGGCGACTGGCTCTCCGGGGAAAGTGGTCGTGGTTTTGGACGGAAAGGCAGGACCGGAGTTCGATGGGATCCCGAAAGGTACGTTTGTGGTGCGAGCCGACGGGACCGTGATGTGTATTACGGCGCGGATACGGGGTTTTCTGGCATATCCTGCACGTTCCTTAGCCAATGGGTTTTTCCCGCCGCGGCCCGTGGACATTATTTTCCCAACAGGAGAACAATCCTTCGCACCAGATAAGAGAACGATACTTCCCCGCAATGGGGCCAAGGAACCGGTTTGGCAGCTTGGCGCACCTTCCTGCCCTCCTGGTGAGTTGCCGCTTGCAGGGGGAATGACATGCGGACGGCCCACACGTCGCGGTAAAACTCCCTCCAAATTTTCTGAAGCTCTGGCGTCAACGTATGTTCACCGAAGCATGGCGTACGCGGCGTGGGTCGCGGCAGCGTGTCGTCGAACCGAGTGGGCCCCACCACCTGAATTTTGCTCGCGACGAGGTGTTGCATCGAAAGTTCCGGCGGAACCCACGGCTCCCCCGTACCGCACTAACCGGGGCCGGCGGGCAACGCGAGCTCGAGTCCGAGTCGCTCGGGCTCGCGCACCGCGTGTGCGATCAACTCGCGCCAAGCCGGACTCATGAACTCCACCGGTCCTCGCGGAATACCCAGGTTGACCTCCATCAAGATCGCACCGCCGACGCCCACCCGGGCCATGGCTTCCAAATCCGCGGTCATGCCCTCTCGAGTCAGGTGCCCGTCCATGACCATCCAATACACCTGTGGGCGCGCCGACGGCGGGGGCGCCACAAAGGCACGCTCCAACTCCTCCGCATACCCTGGTACGAACACCCTTAGGACGACCAGGATGATCCATCGCCACCGACTCATGGCAGACCTCCGCCCGCGCATATCTCAAAGTTTCCCATCGCCCAGTCCGACCTGTGTGACCGCGAAGCTCGGCCGTGGGGCCGCGCCGCGCGAATGAGTCGTTACTTCTGCGCGGCGGTCCGCTTACAAAGCTCGGCCAACGACGAACACGCTACGGAGTGCCGGCAAACTCAATTTCCACTTGGTGATCGCTTCGCCGAACCGTTCCGCGTGCTCGACCTCAAGCGGTTGGATTGTGCCGGTGTGGGGATCCCAGGCCTCGAGCCGAAGTCGGCCACGTAACTCCACGTCGGCCTGCACCTGCAGGTCACTCGAGTTGGCGAAGAAATAGATTTCGGCGTCTTTCACGGCACGGTGCTGGTACGCAAATAGACGGTTGCCTCCTTCATAGGTCTCGGAAAAGCAACGAACGGGTTCCGCTTTCGCACTGGTACGCCCCACCCGCGGGATTTCCGTCGCGCGAAGGATTCGAACATCCCACGCAATCTTCAAACGCTCGAACGTTTTGCTAAGCGATGTCTCGTCGGGTATGGGCACGAAAATGCCCTTCCCGCTCGGGCCAAACATTTCGCGGACCATTCGCTGGACCTCCGCATCACGCCCGAACTCCACGGATTGCTGCGGCAAGCAGGTGGTCGCAATCACACACCCCCCCGCCGCCAGAAAGTCGTATGCCTTCTTGAGGTTGGTCACGCGGATGGTCCGACAAGCAGGAAGAATCAGGACCCGATAGCGCTCCCAATTGTGCGGGTGGTCCAACACGAGTTCCTGGTCTTCCACCCGGCACCGTGTGTCCAACACTTCCGGGTGCAAGAAGGTGAAGTCCTGATGCAATTCGCCGGTGAGAATCCGCGATAGCTCGTAGTAATCGGTCCCCGGGATTGGATCCCGTCCGTGCGTCTCAGGGAGCAGTCCCACATGATAACGCGCGGCCAGATCATCGATCGGGTATACCACGGCGATATCCGCCGCATGACGGCCCGAACGCAACAAGGTTTCGCAGCGGGCAGCCCACTGGTTGAAACGCGGTAGTTCGGGGCCGATGGTTGGATTGCGCCATGAGATTTCTGGAACGATCCGCACCTGTGTTGCGTCCCACCATGTCCCGTGCACGATGAGGTAGTTGATACCCCGCGCATACACCTCCATCGCGGCACGATACAGCATGTTCGAGTCGTTGGGCATGCGCGGGTGAAAGTTGCCGAAAATTTCGCCTACCACCAGGGTTCGATCGAAGTTGTAGGCAGCCGAAACGGGAATCTTGAAGCCATCGATGCCGTGGTCGAAATAATGGATGTAATCCACCAGCGGCGCGCCCTGGTACTTGTACCACAAGATGGCATCCCCCGCAGTTTGCAAAGGGTTCGGACGGTAGGCCGCCGCCGGATGGCCCGAACACAACATGGAGAAGCGCGCACACCATTCTTGAACCGCCCGCGGGTATCCCGCAGCCAATAGCTCGTTGCGCAATCCCCACAAGTTGGCACGCGCCGCCGCGGTGTCGGGGCCGATGTCTTCCCAAAGCGCAGGGTACAGCGGTTCTGGCGAGCGACCGAACCGCTTCTGGAATTTCTCATTAAACGTCGGCGTCCACACGAGGCAATCCGGCACGTGGTAGGTCGAAAGGTCGTCGTAAAACGTCATATGGACCGTGGAGCCCCAATGGGTCGGAAATTTCTGCGCGAACCGATCGTAGGTAAGCTCCAGGAACTTTTTCATGGACTCCGGGTTCAAATAGTCCACGAACCGCCGCTTCCGCGGCGCGGTCGCACACACGAACGCCTGAACCTCCCAACGGCCGGCCGGGGCGGCCCAACGGACCGCGCTGGCCTTGGCGGGTTCCAATGCATGCTCCGCGATCCGTTGGCCGTTGATCCACGTCTCGACCGTCTCGCCATTGACGACCAACTTCACATCATACACACGACCTGTCACGAACGGATACGCTACGCTGTTCAGCGCTCGAACCGAGCCTCCTTGCTGGAGATGCGGTCGAATCGCATGGGCGTGGGCATTGAACTGCCAGAACAACAGGTGGTGGGGGTCTCGAACCCCGAACGCAAGCGCGGCCGCCGTTCGAATGATCGCCACCCGGCTCTCGATCGTGAAGCGCGCCGGCAGCGCGAGTGCCTTCGCCACCATCGGGAGGCATCCCATCGCGTGGAGTCCGTCTGGCTCGATCCGCGATGTACCGGTGGAGTCCCAATCAAGGCTCAACGAACCGTCAAACCGGTCTTCGAACAGCACGCGCCCGTGTTCGTCGAGCACTCGAATGAACTCGAATCGTCCCTCTTCACCTTCGGCCTGCCGGATTCCGAGCCGGCCACCCAAACAGAGAGACGTGGTGGGCTCCAGTTTCACTTCTGCGGTGACGACCCGCCGCTCTCCAGTGACCAAGTGTTTCGCGACTACGCTCATCAGCGCGCCCGTCGGCACTGGCAAGACCACTTCCCGTGGTCCTTCGACCGTGTCCACCACCCGCGCGAGATATTTCAACAAGTCATCGGGGTACCGTTCCGCCATCTGGTTGCCCGCCGTGCCAGACGGAAAATCCGAGTCGTCGTAAAACACCACCGTCATTCCGAGCTCCTTGGCCGTGTCCAAGATGCACCCGTACATGTCGAAGTACTCTTCCGACAGATACGCCGGCTCGGTCGCGGGTTTGAACCGAATGAGCGCCAGGGGCGCCACGCCGGCGAAGCCGTCTCGATAGCGGAGGTTGAACATCTGCTCGCGAATCTGCTCCTTGCTTAGCCGGCCGTTCAGCCACCACATCGTCACCGTACCCGCATTCGTGGGCAATGACACAAACCGCTGACGCAGCTCCTCGATGTTTTCTGCATGCACCGCCGCGGCCGCTGCGACCAAAGCCGAGAGCATGATTCCCCAACGTCGCGAGTTCATTGAAACCTTCTAATCTCCCAACCGCACGGCGCCACTTGGCCACCTTCTACCATCGGAGTGCCTCGGGTTGGGCGACGACTTTGGCGATGGTAGGTTCGTGCACGTGTTGGCACGACGGTCGTCTCCGCCCGGAGGCTCTCCGAGTGTTCGACCGGATTTCTGAGCCTGGCCGACACCTCCCGCTTACCCGGCTCCCCAAGGGTCGCTCCCTCGTAGTGTGCGATGAGCCACTGTACCAGTCCCAAGATGCTCGCACCCGCCGCCAGCACGTTGGGGTCCAACCACTGCGGCGGATCGGACAAGCCCCTCGACGGTGCAGGCGGAGCCAGTCTACTCGGGCCGTGACGTGGAACCGTGTTCAACCGCCCCGACCGCCTCCGGCCGCCCTGACGACCCATCCGAACCCTCCATGCCGACCCGCAGAATCTGGACTGGACCCAGCAAGCCCGAGGGGACAAGCGGATCATCTTTTTTCCACAACCGCCATGATGTGAACGTGAAGCGTCCGCTCGGACTTGGCTTTCCTTCCAACAACCAAGACGGCCACGACTTCAGCGTGCCGTTAGGGTTTCGATCGCTATCCTCGGGCAACTGTTCGTCGCCGATCATTCGGTTGATCCACAAGTTCACCACCTGGAGCTCCAGGGTATTGCGCCCCGGCATCACGGTCTCCGAGATCTCCACCCGATAGGGAGGCTTCCACACCACACCTAGGTCGCGACCGTTCAGCTTCACCGCGGCCATGACTTCCACGCGCCCAAGGTCGAGAACCGCGCGGCCCCAACTCTTCGGCGACGGGCAATCGAACGTGGTCCGATACAGCGCGGTTCCAGAATAATACCGGATCTCCGGTTCGGGCCTCTGGCTCCAGTCTTCGAGCTTCTGGAACACCACGGGAGGTCTCGGGCCGCCCCATGTGGGATCAAACCGCACCTCCCACGGGCCCTCAAGCTCCTGGACCGCTTGCAACTCCGGCCAGCGTCCTGCCCGAATCTTCTCGGAAGCGGGACGACGCCAGACCACGAACACCGACTCGATCGGTTCCAACCGCAACGGCACAGTCGTAAAGTCGTTATGGATTTCGTAGGACGGGGCCGGTTCAATTCGGCCCGTTTCAGGCCACCACAGTTCGGGTTCCTTGCCAACCACCCGGAATTGACAGGTCACCTCGATTCGCTGCGGTTCCGGATTGGCGATGAAGTACACATCTGTTTCGCCCACCCGTTTGTGGATATAGCGCACGTTGGCAGACGCGCTGAAATCCGGCCGCACATGGTTCTGAGCCAACCACCGAATTGGAATTTCGATGTTCGGGATCACGTCGAAGTCCTCTCCAGCCACCTCCACCTTGCCCCATGGTTCAATTCCGAGCGGTCCGAGAACCTTCACGGCAGTCCACGGGCCATCGGGTTGTCGCGCCGCTTCCCACGTGGCATCGGTTGCGGTGGTCTGTTCGCGGCCGTCGGCGTACCGAACCTGTATCCCACCGATAACCCCAGCGGGGTTGGGTGCGTCGGTGGTATTCTCCGCTTTGACCAGAATCACATTGGTGCCCAGCCGTAGCAGGTGGCCGACACTCGCCACATACCCTCGGCTCCATTCGCTCCCCCGAGCCACGAGCTTCCCGTTGATCCAACAATCGAAGCGATTATCGGCGGTCAACACCAGCGTCGCGGATCTCACCGGCGTGTCCAGGAGCACCACTCGCCGAAAGTACCGAACGCCCGGGGGGGCCGACCGTCTCGGGTCGCTTTCCGGGTACCATATCCATTGCGCCGGCCCCAACGTTGCTCGACCCTCGTACGGCCGCTCCGGTTCCGGCTGGAGCTCCGCAGGCCAAACCACCCGGCCTCTCCCGACTTTCTGTTCGCCCGGCTTCTCGCCCCACAGTTTTGCAACCAACCGCCTCACCTCCTCGTCGCACTGAGGGTAACCTTCCAAGCTCGGCGATTTCTTGGGTGGAATTCCCATCACGGTGGCCCCCGCATAGACGAGATCCCGAATCTTGCCCAGCAACTTGGGCGTCATGGTTTCTACCCGAGGCAACACGAGCAGCCGATAGCGCATGCCGTCCGGGAGCACCAGCCAGCCGTTGGACACCGCCATGCGCGTGAGCACAACTTCGGGAGGACATAGATCAAAGTTGTACCCGGGGCGGTCGTAACTGCCTTTCACCGGTGAGACTGCTCCTTGCGGTGAACGTTCAGGTACGAGAAAACAAAGGTCCGCCACAAACAGCCCCCGTTGCAACAGTGCCTGACAACGCGCTAGGTACTCGTGCCAAGCACGCGACATATCCCACCATGTTTGCGTCCGTTCATAGTGCAATCCCCACGGCCCCATGCTCATGCCGGGAGGATACTCCGGCTGGGTCCAAGGCTGGAGTGCATACCGGTGGACCACAAATCGGTTGATCCCCTCGCAAAATGCCCAATCTCCGAGCGCCTTGATGTTCGCCGGGTGCCCTTGCCAGCGTTCCTTGTCCGTGGCGGTAAACGCCTCTGCTCCCACAATCGGACGGCCGTAGACGTGGGCGGCGGATGCCATCTCGGTGCACGAGGGCGCCGCGCCCCACGGACTCCACGACCAAAACTCCCCCATGGGTTCGTCGGCGCGGCCGGCATAGGGGAGGTCTTGACATGGGCCCCCGTACGCTTCGATCGACAAGCGCATCCCGTGCCGATGCGCAAGGGCCCTCAAGTGCCCAGCGTAGTTCTCACACAGCAAGTCATGAATGGTCTGACGGACATCCCACAAGAATCGTTCTGACACCTCGAGGCTTTCGACGACATAGCCGCTGAACACCGGCAAGAACGGCAAGAGGTCGTAGCCGCGCAAACGCCGGAACTCTTCTCGGAACCGCGGCGTCCAGTTTTGTGCGCCAACCTCCCAACTGTCCACGTGGGTGGCGACCAACGGGCGTCCGACGCCGACCCTGGAGGCGTTGTCGGCGATCAGCTGGCCTAGGAAGTGGTGGAAGTGAAGTTCCACCGCCTCCTTGCTCAACTTGTCGCACTCGAGGCCGCGACCGGCCGGCGGTGCAGGGTGGTTTCGTTGCCCGGTCGTGGTGTGCCCCACCCGAAGGATCGTCCATGCTCCCGCCGGCACATCCCACACCAGGCGCCCCCCATCGCCCAGCCGGTCGGTGAGAACCTTCAGCCGGTCCTTTGAAATGGCGCCCATGCAGGGAGGGAAAGACGTGCGCAAAGGAATCTCTGCGCGTGCCGCCCCCGATTTTCCCCGGAGGTTCGGAATCCGACAATCCGCCGCAGGAGTCGGGAACGCTAGCACAGCGATGTCTCGATAAAAGTCCAGGTTCGCTTTCGGCTGTGGCAGCGCGGCCGCGAAATGGACGGGCCCCGTGACTCGAACCTCCGAGGCCACCACGACTTGCATGGACAATTCCGGCGGGATCCACGGTCCCCCACTCCCGGTCCATCCCGCATCATTGTTCATGTTGATTTCCAGGCCAAGGCGCTCGGCTTCTGCACACACATGCCGGAAAAGGTCTCGCCATAACGGCCCTGCAAAGTCCGCGGGCCCGGGCGGAGCTCCTTGGTCCACCTCCATGTAGAGCACGCCCCCAATCCCGGCTCGAGCCATCGCCTCCAAGTCCGCAGTAATGCCGTTGCTGCTCAAGTTCCCACTCAACGCGAACCAATAGACCCATGGGCGTGCCGATGGCGGGGGTGAGATGAAATTCCGTTCCAAGTCGTCGGCAGCAACGCCGCTCGATATCATTGCCATGGACAGCATCACGGCGAGGTTCATCGGAATCCTCCTCCCTACGCTAAGTATGAGCTTCGAGCCTAGCACGCGCGCGGCACCCCAGGGCAGCGGTCTCGGATAGAGCCAACCGAACGGTAGTCACGCAGGCATTGTAAAACGCGTCATCCAACGTGCAAGCCCCCATGAAGGTTTCCTCGCTGCCCTGGAGTGACCCTGGGCTGCGAGGACAAATATAAATCGCTCTGCCGCGTAGCACCCAGTCGCGTCGGGCAAGCCCCCGGGGCAAGCGGGCCCCGAGAAAACAGCGCGAGTGGAACTTGCCCTCCAGGATCGCGAAGCTGACCCGTGGTTGCGGGAGAACCTGGTAAGGTATGACCGGGTGCCCAAACAGAGGCTGTTCACTCGCTTGCAATAAAGCCATGCACTCGGCTCGCCCTGTAGCCGTGACACTATGTGCGGCACGAATCGGAACGGCCCGTTCCACCCGGAACTGTGTCTACCATCCCACAGGCTGGCTCGCTCGGAGAGATTCTCACCCACCGCGTTCAATCCTGCCGCAGATGGGCGCGCCAGCGTACCCTCTACGCAGCCACCTATCTGGGTCCTTCACGACCAACACCGGATTTTTGGCTTTGGGCCAGTGCGATCCGGGTCAGATGGCTGCATTCGAGCGCCGCAGAGAACGACGGAGCCGCAGGAGCACCGTACCAAGGAGCAGAGTACCCAACGTGCTCGGTTCCGGCACTACGGTAAGCACAATGTCGTTCGGCTCGTAATCAATCTGGAACTGTGTGCTGCCCACCGAGAACGTGCTGCCATCCGGCAAGCCATTGAACTGGCCAGACAACGTGGAGAACCCTGAGACGATCGTGAAGCTGTCGCCGATACTCGGGCTGAAGCCGAGCAGGACTTGAAGCCCGGGGTTGTTCAACGTCAGTGTCGTGTTCGCCAAGAACAGCTGGTCGTAGTCAACGCCCAAGGTCAGCCCATTAATCTCGATCTTCAGTGTGGACCCAGATTCCAATGTCACGTTGCCATTCGCCGTGAGGATTCCTGGACTCGCTCCCGGCGAAAGCACACCCCCCATTTGCACGCTGACGTTCTTAACGGTCCCCACACCGGACAACGTGCCGCCGTTGTAGACAATCAACCCTGCCCCAGTCAACATTCCATCCACCTGGAGCACCCCGGAGGTTACTGCGATCGTACCCACATAGCCGGGGCTTGCCCCGGTCAGCCGCAGCGTGGACGACCCGTCTTTGATCAACGGGCCGCTCCCAGTCACTTGTCCCGCAAACACCCCATTCATGGTCTGCACAATGCGCGCCGGCACTGTGCCTGGCAGAGAGAGCGTAGCCGTGGGCGCACCCGTCAACGAACCGATCGACACGACATCGGCCAGCTTGAGCAAGGAGTTCGGAATTGCAGACCCCGAAAGTCGCGCATCCAGTTCGAGACCACCACTCCCCTGCCGGTACAAGATCACAATGTCGTGCTCACCGGCGGTCAGGTAGATTTCCCCGCTACGAGTGGTTGCACTTTGGTACCGGTTATTGTACACGACCAGCTGCTCGTCAACCCACAACGAAGAGGCATCGTCGCTGCGCGTGGCTAACACGTACGTTCCGTTCGTC
>Ga0272449_1002054_pt1 | contig 19340 bp, 19 predicted proteins | sample YNPCB0241_FD_198679 | JGI IMG/M metagenome (GOLD analysis project Ga0272449, IMG submission 198679) | Hot spring sediment microbial communities from Yellowstone National Park, WY, United States - YNP-CB-024-1 | ecosystem: Environmental > Aquatic > Thermal springs > Hot (42-90C) > Sediment... | reverse complement strand
GCTCCTCAGAGTACGTCTTATAGAACCCATGTTCGCACAGAGAGCCAGATTCGCGAGAAACGAGCCGGGTACCTCTGACGACATCCCTGCAGCCTCACGGATAGAACCGGTAACTCCCGATCTCCTCATACGATCGGCGAATGACGACGACGACACCCTCGAGCGGGCAAGGCCACACAAGGCCACACAAATGTCGACGCAAAGATGCGTCATCGTGTTGATGGCTGCAGCTTCATCGTATGCATCGCACAGAGACAGTCAGGTGCGAAATGCTCCCGTCTCAAAGCAATGCCCGGATCGACAATCGAGAACTCATCATACGATCGAGCACTCATCATACGTTCGAGCACTCCCCATGCGTTTGAGCGCTCCTTGTGAGGGGAGCTTCTGCCACATGGACGAACGTCTCGACGCCAACTGCGTGCAATCGAGTGCTCCTCGTGAGGGGAGCTTCTGCCAGGAAGGATCCAGGCTTGTGAGCACTGAGCTCGACCAGACAAACAGGAAGGCGGTGGAGCTTCTACCAGGAAGGATCCAGACTTGCGAGCACCTCCGATTTCAAGACGCGGACGGAAAAACGGAAAGGAGGATCTTCTGCCAGGAAGGACCCAGGCTCGTGAGCACACAGACACTGCGGGCAAGGAAACCAGAAAACCGCGAATTCGAAGCTCCAGAGAGTCACTGGAGTCAAAGCACGCAGCATGGGGCCAAAACCTTCCATCGAGACGCGCGGCTGCCTACTTCACAATCCTCAACTTCCCGGCCCCCGACGTGCGGGTCTACGCTTCGAAAATGTGCTCTTCCGGGTTGATGCCGACGCGTGCTGGTTCGACCGACTCCAGAATCGTAGTTCTTCGACCGCCGGCCCGAGCTTCCGCAGTGAGGTCGACGATAATTGGAGGATCGAGAGGCTCCAGATCGGCATTGAGAACAACCTTCACCTTCGGGCGCGTCAGGTCCTCGCGACCGGGAGCGATGACGACACCGTATTCCTCGGTTGTTAGCTTGACCACGCACCCGACGGGGTAGATACCCATGAGCCTCACGAAGGCCCGGGCGAGAACGGGGTCGAGCTTCTTTCCCGCCTGCGAGTAAATCAGGCGCAGCGCGTTATCGGGGAGCGCCGGCTTACGATACGCGCGCTGGGATGTCAGGGCTTCGTACACATCGACGACTTCCACAATGCGCGAGAAAAGGTGGGGGCGCTGCACCGTTTGAATCCGGGGGTACCCTTTCATGTCATAGCCGAGGTGGTGCTCCATGGCGACGACGATCGCGAGCCGGTTGAGCCCTTTAGCGCCGAGAAGCGATTCCGCCCCGAGAATCGGGTGTTTCTTGATGATTTCCCACTCTTCGACGCTGAGCGACGTTGGCTTGCGCAGGATGTCGAGCGGGATCTTTATCTTGCCAATGTCATGAAGCAGCGCGCTGAGTCCGAGCGCGGAGAGCGCAGCCCGGTCGAGGTTGATCGCCGCTCCGAGGCTCAGCGAAAGCACGAGGACGTTTACCGAGTGGAAGTACGTATCTTCGTCGTAGTTCTTCAAGACGGAGAGCCTGATGAGGGCCTCGGGGTTGGCGAGCACGCTGTCGACCATGGTGTCGACGACCCTGCGAGCACTGCTGACCGAAATCGGGCGACCGCTGAGTATCTCATCCGCGAGCTCTTTTATGACCCCGATGGCTTCGAGATAGAACTCCTTCGAGAGCTCTGTCTTTGAAAGTCCATCGGAAACGGCTTCGCGTTCTGCCCTGAGCTCTTCGGGAGCGGCGCTCGTCACCATGAGGTGGGTGATTCCAGCATCGGCTATGGCAGTTTGCAGCCCGCCCTGCGCGTCGAGCGCTTCTTTTTTCTCGTTCATGATAATGGCGAAATCGTATATTTCGCGCCTCGTGAGACCCGGCAGGACCGTGAGCTCTTTGATCTCTTTTGCTTCGAGCTCTTCCACAAACTTGCGGCAGTCGACCGCAAGCTGCGGCACGAAGATGTTAAAGAGAAAAGCCTGACCTTCGTGTATGTTGATTCTGAAGCGCCCGTAGTCTTCGATGAACCCCGTGATGTACGACTTGAACGCATCGATCGATTCCTGGAGGATCGGGTGCTCTTCAGGGTAAAAAAGTGCCTGCTTGCGGACAACGTTGAGCCGCCGGAGGAATTCTTCCGCCATTTCGCGAAGCTCCGACTGCGAGAGCTCTTCGATCGGCCTCACGAGCTGCCTCTTTTCGTTCATGATTCGTCCTCTTCGTCGGGTACGTCATGGTCTGTGACCGACGCCAGGGCCGCTTTCGCTGCTTCCGCTACCTGTCGCGCGCGACGCGGGAAGAAGAGGCTGCGAGCGCGAGCAGCTTGCTTGAGAAGTTCGATGGCTGTCGCGTTGCGAATGCGCCCGAGAGCGTCGATAGCGGCAACCTTCAAGGAAGCGTTCCTCCATAAGAAGTCGCGTTCGCGGACGATGGGATCGAGGATGTCGAGCGCGCGCTCGTCGCGTGTCTGACCGAGAGAGCGTATGATCAGCCCCTTGATATCGGACGAATCTTCCTTGAGCGCCTCGAGAAGAACTTCGAACGCTTCCGGACCACCAATGATGCCGAGCGCCTTCACTGACTCCTTGCGAACGCGAAAGTCGGCATGTTTGATCGTCTGCGCGAGGTACGGAATCGCTTCCTTTCTGCCCGTCATTGCAAAAATCGTGACGATGTTGCGAACAAGGTACCATTTCGGGTCGTCGATTCGCTTTCCGAGCAGGTCGATGTTGTCTTCGGACAGCGTCGCGATCATCGAGATGAGAATCTTGCGGCGTGACAGCATCTCTTCCGTGCCGAGTATCTCGATGAGCGTCTTGATGACCTCGTCGCGATCGAGAACCTTCAGGTAGCCCATGGCACGATTCGAGACCGTCGGGGTGGCGTCGGGCGCGGCCATGGCTTCGAATGCCTGAAGAATGTACTTGCGGATCGTCAGCTCCCTGAGGATTTCTCGGGCGACAACCTTTATGGTTTCGGGTCCGGGAGATTGGAGCGTTGCTTTTGCCCAGTCAACGATCCGAGCGAGGACATGAAAGTCGCGGTCCGACGCGATCTGCGGCATGATCTGGAAGAGGAGTCGTCGCGCTTCGTGCAGGGACTCCTCGCTCGTGCTGTATCGCATGAGCTCGAGAAGGCAGAAGGCAACGTGGTCATCCGCGCGGAGCGTGCTCGCCTCGCTTCTTAAAATCTCGAGGAGCTTCGCGTCGCGGGAATCGAGTATCGTTTCTTCGACAGGGATCGAAGGAAGAGCTGCGGCGACACCGCGCGGCCCGTCTCCGCCCTCCTGCTCGCGGCCTTCGAGAAGCTCCTGAGCGGCAGCCTCGGTTACTTCTCGCTCCTCCTCTTCCTTGAACAGAATGTCGAGCTCTTCCTGCTGGTAGCCTTTGCGCGAGAGCCCCGCCTTGAGGAGTTCGATGATTGCGTTCTTTGTCGAAGGGTCGACATCGATTTTCCCGAGTGCGGGAGCGACGCGCTCGATCGGCGTCGTCCCTCCTTCCGCCGCTCGCAGAATCGCGGACGACACAGCTTCAGCAGGAAGTTCGCTGACGAGGTTGCGAGCCGTCGGGTTTCTGACTGCTGCAAAGATAAGGTCGACGATGAGAGCGTCCGATACTGACTCGTCGATGGTGAGGATTGCCTGCGTGAGGTTTTGCTCAAGCCCGTCGAGAAGGCCGGTCCTTCGCTCGATGAATGCTCTGAGCGTCGTGACCACTTTCTCGAGCAACCGGATATTGACCGCTCCTTTTTCGACGCCTTTGCTCGATAAATATTTCATGACCGCCCGAAGGTCCTGAGGGCGCGAGACGAGGTGCATGAGAAGCGAGCTTTCCTTGTCCGTGTGGGTATCTTTTGTCAGGATGGACTCGAGAAGGTCGAAGAGGCGCTGCTCCTCGCTGAACCCGGCGGAAGCAATGTCCCGCGCTTCGCCGCTTTCCGAGAACGAAACCTTGCGCGGAATCTCGCTGACCATGATCTGATCGACGTCACTTGCCTTGAGCGCGGCACTTACTCCACCTGTGTCCGCGATTTCGCTTGCGTCTTTCGCCATAAGGGAGAGGAAGAACGTGAGATCTTCCTTCTTTGTCTTGTCGAAAAACGTGACCGAGCTGATGCCCTTTTCGAAAATCTCGTTCGCGAAGGCAGAAATCTTTGCCGCCTCGCTCGCCGACGCCGGGAGCGCTTCCCCGCGGTGAAGGCATGCGGTCTTGGTAAACTTGAGGGTGAGTTCAGGCTCCTGTTGAAAGATCTCGACGAGAGTGGCGTATGCTCGTTCGATCGCTGACATGGGGATCGGGTTGTACGCGGGATACAGGCGCAGCGATCGCTGAGCGTTGATCATCAGCAGCACAAACTGCTTGATTTTCGTATCGAGCGCTTGCTGCATTGTCATGGCGTTCTCCCGTTGAACTGTTTTTCGTCACAACTGGTGGGAATATTTAGGTTTTCCGACAAAAAGAAAGGGGATACCCGATGAAGATTCTTTCCTACGAAGCGTATCTGTTCGACCTCGACGGGACGCTCCTCGACCTCGATTTCAGGGAGTTCGTCGGGGCGTACTACGAGCTCCTTGCGCGAAAACTCAACCACCTGGTTCCGCGAGAGACCTTTCTCCCGGCACTGGAACACGGTCTGAGGGCGGTTTTTGCAAACGACGGATCGCGGACGAATCAGGAAGTCTTTTTCGAGGCGTTCGAGGAGATGTGCGGGCCTTCGGATGAACGCTTCATGAAAGCGCTGGAAGAGTTCTACGAGCACGATTTTGCCCAGCTCGGGACTCATGGCAAACCGTTCGAGGATATGCGCGATGTTCTCTACGAGCTCAAGAATCGCGGCAAGAAGATTGCGCTCGCCACGAACCCCGTTTTTCCGCGGCGGGCTGTCGAACATCGCATCGAGTGGGCAGGGCTGGGTGGTTTTCCTTTCGACCTCATCACGACGTACGAAACGATGCACGCGACAAAGCCATTTCCCAGGTATTTTTACGAAGTTCTCGAGAACATCGGCATTTCAGCTGATCAGGCGCTCATGGTTGGCGACGATCCCGATCTCGATCTCCCGGCTGCGGCTGCGGGGATCGACGTGGTCCTCATTCGCAACGGCGACGCGGGCACCGTCGCGGCAGAAGCGCATCCAGAAACGGAGGCACGGATCGTGACGATGGAGCGATCGGAATTCGTGCGCGCGGTTCTGCGGGAGCTCGGGCGGGAGCGTTGCTGAAGCGCTCCACCTGACGCTTGACGGCTAGAACAGGCATGTATCGAGCGGGCAGCCGCCGGAGTACTCGACATCGGCGGACACGTTTTTGACAGCGTCCTTAGCGCCCCCGATTGTCAGGACCTGGCCTTCCTTCGTCCCGTATCGGTATACCGTTATTCCTTTGCACTTGAGCTTGTACGCAAGAAGGAAGACAGACCGTACGTCTTCCGGCGTCGAATGCTCCGGAAGATTGACCGTTTTCGACACGGCGTTGTCGACGTTTTCCTGGAACGCTGCCTGCATGCGAACATGGTATTCAGGCGAGATCTCGAGGGCGGTGCGAAACACCCGTTTCACATCGTCGGGGACGGCCGCTATTCCGGTAACCGTTCCGGTGGCAGCGATTTCGAGCATGAGCTCCTCACTATAGAAATTGCGCTTGATCGCGACATCTTCGAAGAGCGGATTGACTTCGAGAAGACGCGTACCCTCGAGAACGTTTCTGAAAAAGCTTATTGCGAAGAGGGGCTCGATGCCGCTCGAGGTCCCGGCAATGATCGAGATCGAGCCTGTCGGGGCGATCGTTGTCACGGTTGCGTTGCGCAGAGGCGGGTACCCACGGCGCCTCCAGAGGCTGCGCTCGTAGTTCGGGAATGGGCCGCGCTTCGCCGCGAGTTCAGCAGATGCCTTGCGCGCTTCTTCAGTGAGGAACGAGCTCACTGTGCGCGCGATGTCGAGGGCTTCGGGCGAATCATAGGGAATGCCGAGGCGAATGAGCATCTCGGAAAAGCCCATGACACCCAGACCGACCTTTCGATTCCTCCTCGTGATCTCGGCAATCTGCGGGAGCGGGTACACGTTTGCGTCGATTACGTTGTCGAGGAAGCGTATGGCAACGCGAACAACCTCCCTGAAGCGCTCGAAATCGATAGAGCCGTTCCGCACAAAACGCGACAGATTGATCGAGCCGAGGTTGCACGATTCAAACGGAAGAAGGGGCTGCTCCCCGCACGGGTTCGTGCTTTCGATGACACCTTCCTCCGGGGTGGGATTGTGGCGATTGATCTCGTCAATGAAGACGAGACCGGGGTCGCCCGAGCGCCAGGCGGAGGAGACTATCAAGTCGAACACGTCCCGCGCGTTGATCTCGCGAACTGCCTGTCCTGTGCGCGGGTTTATCAATTCGTACGAAGCTCCTTGAATCGCTGCTTCCACGAACGCGTCGGTGACAGCCACGGAAATGTTGAAATTGGAAAATGCTCCCTCGTCGTGCTTGGCGGTGATGAACTGGAGAATGTCAGGGTGGGTGCAGCTCAAGATGCCCATGTTCGCGCCGCGGCGCTTTCCGCCCTGCTTGATGACGTCTGTTGTCACATCGAAGACTTTCATGAAGGAGACGGGACCGGACGCGATGCCATGGGTGGATCTGACGATGTCGCCATGGGGGCGAAGGCGCGAAAACGAAAAGCCCGTTCCTCCCCCGGACTGCTGGATGAGAGCCATTGCTTTCACGGCATCGAAAATGCTTTCGAGCGAGTCCTCGACCGGGATCACAAAGCACGCTGACAGTTGCCCGTTTTCTGTTCCCGCGTTCATAAGTGTCGGGGAGTTCGGAAGAAAATCGAGCGAGGTCATGAGCGTGTAATAGCGCTCTTCCATCTCGTCGCTGTCAGGGTCGCCGTACAGCCTGTCGACGGTCGAAATCGCGCGCGCCACGCGCGCGAACATTCCGGATGGTGTCTCGATAACCTGCCCGTTTTCGTCTTTCATGAGATAACGCTTCTGAAGAACAACCGCCGCGTTGACAGAAAGCTTGAGATCGTCTTCGACACCGAGAAACTTCTTGATCCGCCTCGCTTGAGCCCTATGCTGCCGATACGCGATGTATGCCCTGGCAACGACGGGATAGTGCAGATCCATGAGGACTTCTTCGACTGTGTCCTGGATTTCTTCGACCGCCACCGTATCCGACGAGGAGCGCGAGGAAAGAAGGCGCACGACTGCCTGGGCGACTGCCTGCGGGTTCAGCGATACGTCGACGGCGCGGGCAGCCTTCTCGATCGCGGCTTCGATGCGCGCGATATCGAAGGGGACCTTGCGGCCGTCCCGTTTGACGACGTATGCAGGGCGCATGTGCACCACCCCTGAGTCGATTGTAGCGCAATTACTCATAAAGCACCGGGTAAAGCACCGGTGCTTCGATGCTCACGAGAGCGGGCGAAAAAAGGAAAGCGTGCGGGCAGGACTTGTTGGGGCGGCACGCCGGAGCGCCATCGAGCGCACCACGGTGCAGGTGTCTTGTGAGTGTGTGCGAAGGCTTGTGGCTGCATGCGGGTGAGTGAGGGGAGCCGTGGCGTGTACGCTCGGGAGTGGCTTCCAGCCGCTGCGGAATACGGGTATCGATGATGCGCGAGGTTGCGGGCAAACGTGCCAGCTCACGCAGGCGCGTCTTCGCCGAAGGGGAAAGGCGTGAGTCCCGGCGAGCCTTTGCCTTAGCGCTCGAGATTCGCAGGTGGCTTCGCGTTACGCGGAGAAAGCGTTCGGGCCCATTGTGATCTGGCGCATGGGGCAAAAAAGAAGCGACGCGCTTCGCTACGATCCCTCGTGTGAGGAAGCCCGGAAAGCGCCGTTCGAGGGCTCGATGATGAGGTGGGGGACTTCCTAGAACGCGAGAGCGAATGTCCTGCTCGAGTGGCACCGAAAGAGATTCGGGCTCCGAAGCTCTCTTCTGGCGCTGTCCTCTTCGCTACCCTTCTGTCTCGATGGCCGCGTTCAGGTCGGCAACGAGCGCGTCGACATCGATGCCGTGTGCGAGCGCTCCCTCTTCAATCGACTCAAAACTCGCGATCGCGCACCCGAGGCATCCCATGCCGTGCTGTATGAAAACGGGGGCGATCTCGGGGTACTTTTCGATCGCTTCGCGAATGCTCATTTCTTTTGTGATCATCCTATTTCCTCCCTACGAGATGCTGTTGTATGTATCCAGACGCGTCGACGCTGTCGAGCGTGGTGGACGCAAGAATCGCGCGGGTTGTGCGTTCGATCTCGGAAAGGCGCGTTTTGAGAGGGCAGCCATGCTTGAAGAAGCATTCCTCGTTCTGATCGCTGAGGCATTGATGCAGGTGAAATGGGCCCTCTACGGCCTCGACGATCCTGAGGAAGGAGATATTTTCCGGCTTGTCCCGGAGCGCCATACCGCCCCGCGAGCCACGCTCAGAAACGACGAGCCCGTGCCTGACAAGATCGAGAAAAATCTGCGTCAGGAATTTGTAGGGAATACCGACGACTTCAGCGATCTCCCGCGTGGGAACGCGGCGGTCGGGATTCTCCTTCAAATATACGAGTGCTCTCAGCGCGTAGTCAGTTTTCCTGCTCAGCATTTTTCTACAGTATATATGGAATTGTGATCATATTACCCCGCTCTCCCGCCGCGGTCAACGCCCCGACACGTAAGGCGGGGCGTTGACCGCGGCGGGGGGCGACACGAGAAGCGGATAAACAGCGCTGTCTTGTCGGGGAGACGATTGCTGGCATCGCTCATCTGAGAGCGCTAGAATTTCAGGGCAGCCGGGTACCCAGCCTCCGTCGTTCATCCACACGAACGAGAGGGGAGAGGGGGAAGGGATATTCTGCCGTGGTTCGCTCAATGTCAGCGTTTCCGTGCCGATAATCTGTGTCAGGTGGTCTTCGTGTCTCAAAAGGCCCAGTCGGCGTACACGCAGTTCATAAAAGACGTGATCGAAGACGTCCGGAGACTCAAGGAAAGCGGTTACGATGTGACAGAGTGCAATCGCCTGCTTCAGTCGCTCGTTTCGGCTGTTCTCGAGCAGGACTACACGTGCGCTGATTACTTAATCAACGAGCTCAACGCGACAATTGCCAATTTGCGTTCAACGGTTCCGATCGTAACTCCCGCTGTGCCCCATCACCCTTCAGTTGTCGTTCGCGATCTCGGCGAGGTCAATGCTGTCTTCAGGTCCGGGTATTATCACGTCGTCCCGGTGTTGCCTGCGTATCGGCCGCGCCAGCCAGCCAAACCGTCGACGCTCATCGTCGTCCTTCTCTACAGCTTCTTGTTTCTGTTTGTTGTTTTGATTTTTACTCTCATCAACTACGTTCTGAGGTGGTCATGACGAACTCGTGCCAGCAAAGCACCATAAACCAGAGAAGTGTGTCCTACGTGACGTCGCTTTTCCTTTTCGCTGGCGCCACGCTCGTCGTCTTCCTTGCTAACGGGATGGAGCCGTCCCTGTGGGCGTTCTTTGCGCTTCCGTTTCTTGCGGCTGCGTACGCGGGTGGCGTGCTACCGGTTGCTCTTGAGGCAGCCGCGGCAACGCTTCTCAATCTCTGGTTTTTCTTCCGTCTTGTTACCTCGAGTGTGGCAGTGAATTTCGAGGAAGCAGCCATAAGCTTTTACTCGTCTACGCTGGTCTTGAGCGTCGGTTTCCTCACAGGGATGCTCGTCGCGCTTCTCATGGAGCGCGTGACCCGCGAAAGAGAGCGCGCTCGAAGGGTTTCTCTTGTCGATCGCCTGACAGGCTTGCGAAACTATGCGTACTTTATGGATCGGCTGACCGAAGAGCGCGAGCGGGCTGACAAGAGGGACCACGAGCTCTCTCTGATCATGCTGGATATCGATCGGTTCAAGGATTTCAACGACCGATTCGGACACCTGAGTGGCAACCAGCTGCTCCAGAGTATTGCCCGGATTATCACCGATTGCGTGCGTGCCGACGATATCGTTGCCCGCTACGGGGGCGAGGAGTTCGCAATCATCCTTCCGGACACACCGCTCGAGACCGCTGTCGAGGTAGCCGAACGCATTCGCAAGAAGATAGAGAGCCATTTCTTCTTCGGAGACCGCCGCAGCCCTCGGGTACGAAAAACCATCAGCGCGGGTGTTGCCGCATATCCCGCGCAGGCCGATGACGAGATCGAGCTGATTGACCGCGCTGATCGAGCCCTGTATATGGCGAAGCAGGAAGGGCGCAACAGGGTTGTCTGCTACAGCGACCTTGTCGAGGAGAAGTGGCTCCGGCGCATGAAGGTGCCTTCATAGCTCGTTCACCGTAGCTTGCCCGCATCACCTTCCGTCATCTCTCGGTATACAATTGCCGACTGTAACACGTTTCATGGCGCAAGGCCCGCCTGGCGTGCACGAAGGGAGGCAGGCATGGCATGGGTTCTGTTCGCGACTCGCGGTGGTGACCGCACGAGCTTCGCAACGTCAATCAAGAAGGTTGCGACACGTGTGGCGCGCGAATACGTCAAGCCGCGCGACATAGTCGGCGTCAAAGTCCATTTCGGCGAGGAGGGGAACACCGAGTTCATTCCTCCTCACCTTGTTCGACCGGTCATCGACGCCCTGACGGAGCTCGGCGCGCGGCCCTTCGTCTTCGACACCAACACCCTCTACAGAGGCGACCGCGAGAATGCCCGGGACCACCTTCTCCTTGCTGCCAGACACGGGTTCTCGATCGCGACGCTGGGCGTCCCCGTGATGATCGCCGACGGCGTGAAGGGCAAGGATTTTGTCGAAGTGCCGATAGAGGGAAAACACTTTTCGTCGGTTCGAATAGCTTCTCTTATCAAGCACGTCGACAGCATTGTCGTCATCTCCCATGTCAAGGGGCATTCGGGAGCGGGGTTCGGGGGAGCCATCAAGAATATCTCCATGGGCTTTGCGTCTCGAAGCGGAAAGCAGCAAATGCATTCGGATGTGAAGCCCGTCGTGAACGAAAGCATCTGCATCTCGTGCGGCACGTGTCTCGAATGGTGCCCGGCAAACGCGATAACCATGACCGAGAAGGGGGCGCTCATCGATCATGAAGCGTGTATTGGCTGCGGTGAGTGCCGCGTGACCTGCCCGGAAGAAGCGATCGATATCGACTGGACCACGACGCCGACCCTTCTTCAGGAAAAGATGGCCGAATACGCTTCAGGTTCGATAAAACTGGCCGAAAGAAACATTGGGTTCATAAACATGCTGGTCAATGTGAGTCCGGATTGCGATTGCTGGGAGTGGAGCGGCGAGCGCCTCGTTCGGGACATCGGAGTGCTCGGCTCGCGTGACCCGGTCGCAATCGACCAGGCAAGCTGCGACCTCATCAATGAGGAATGGCGGAGGGCAGGCAAAGGTTCGGATATCTGGCGAGACCTGTATCCGAAGATCGATTACACGGTACAGCTGAGGCATGCGGAGGAAATTGGCGTTGGCACGAGAGAATATGTACTTGAACAAGTCTGATTTCGAAAGCTATGCGATCAATGTCGATGCCTGTAGCGGCTGCGAACTCTGCGTCACACTGTGTCCGGTGAACGCGATCAAGAAATTTGGAACCGTTGTTCAAATAGACCAGGACGAGTGCGTGCGATGCGGTTTCTGCAAGATCGCGTGCCCGCTCAATTCTGTCGTTTCGCCGCAGGATACCCAGATTCCGTGCTGACGATGTGATACAATTCACAAAAAGGAGCGCGTCGTACGATGACCGAGACCTGGACCGAAGAAAAAGTCATCGCCCTGCTCTCGAAGCTCGGGATCAAGCGGTACACGGTCGATCACGAGGCGAAGGTCATCTCCCTCTATTCGCTGGACGACCTGTTTCGGGTAATGAACGAGGTGGGGGCTCATGAGCTCAGTGAAAGCTGCCGCATGTCGATGATGAAGTGGCGCAGCAAGGTGTGCCTCCATGCCGGCGACTGGCAGTTCGAAGCGGAAGACACACGTGGGAAATAGGTTCCCCGCGAGCGCTATCATTTCTTCATGAACTCACCTGAAGGAATCCTCTACGTTGTCGCCACGCCGATTGGCAATCTCGAGGACATCACGCTCCGCGCGTTGAGGGTGCTTCGCGAGGTCGATGTCATTTACTCGGAAGACACGCGCGAAACGCGCGTGCTTCTCGCTCACTACTCGATATCGACGCCTCTCAAGTCCCATCTCGGTGGCGAATCGCGCAAGATCCGTGAGATTCTCGCCCATCTCGACGCCGGGCGGGCGGTTGCCATCGTGTCCGATCGGGGTATGCCCGGCATCAGCGATCCTGGCGAAGCGATCGTGCGAGCGGCAATCGAGAGCGGCCACCGGGTTGTCGTGATTCCAGGCCCGAACGCAGCCATCACCGCACTCGTTGCTTCCGGGCTGCCGACTGAACGATTTGTTTTCGAGGGGTTCCTGCCGAAAGCGGGAACCGCCCGCGCGGAGCGACTCGAGCGACTGCGATTCGAGAGGCGCACCATGGTTTTTCACGAATCGCCGGCGCGGTTCGTACAGCTCCTCGCGGATTTGAGCGATGTTCTCGGGAAGGAACGACCGGCCGCTTGCGCGCGCGAGCTTACCAAGATGCACGAGGAAATCGTGCGCGGCACGCTCGGCACGCTCCTCGATCACTTCTTAAAACATCGTCCGCGCGGAGAGCTCATTCTCGTGGTGTCGGGAACGAGCGAACAGGAAACGCCGACGCTCGAGGACGCATACGCGTTGCTCGAGGCGGCCATAGCCTCAGGCACGCCTGTCAGCGAGGCGGTCAAGAGTATCGCGCGCGCAACAGGAGTACCACGCAACACTCTCTACGAGCATGCGCTCAAGGTGATTGGGAGAACGCCTGAGCCGCGAGAGCCGTAAGCGAGCTACCTGAGCTGGCCGATCTTCTTGCGGCACGCGCTGCAGATCGGTTTTCCTTTGTACTCGGCAAGACCCCGGGTCGAGCCACAGAATACGCAGCTTTCCTGGAACTTCTTGAGGATGATGGTTTCGCCTTCGACGGTGATTTCCATCGGGTCGCCGCGCTTGATATCGAGCGCGCGACGAATCTCCATGGGGATGACAACTCGGCCGACGGGGTCCATGCGCCTGACAATACCTTTCGCGCCCATGATGCCCCCTTTCCGCTACGAAATGTAGCCTGTGCTGCTATTGTAAAATAGCTGACACCAGAATGAAACACCCCCGTGGGCAGTGGCTCCCGCACTCTGGAGGAACATATTGGCAAAATTCTACGTAACGACAGCGATCGACTACGTAAATGCCGCGCCGCATATCGGGCACGCGCTCGAAAAAGTGCAGGCGGACGCAATGGCACGGTATCATCGGCTGAAAGGCGACGATACGTTCTTCCTCACCGGAACGGATGAACACGGGAGCAAGCTCTATCGCGCCGCGCAGGCCGAGGGGATCGACACGCAGGAGTTCTGCGACCGAATGAGCGAGAAGTTCGTCGAACTCACGAAGGTCCTCAACCTTTCGAATGACCGATTTGTTCGCACGACGCAGGAGCGCCACAAGCGGGCGGCACAGAAGCTCTGGCGCGCGTGCGCGCACGACATTTACTCGTCGGTCTACCGCGGTCTCTATTGCGTTGGGTGCGAAGCATATTACCTCGAGAAAGACCTTGTCGACGGGAAATGCCCGATTCACGGAACGGTGCCGGAAGCTATCGAGGAGCAGAATTATTTCTTCCGCCTCTCTGCCTACCAGGACGCGCTGCTTGCTCACTACGATGCCCATCCCGATTTCATCTACCCTGAAGAGAGGTTTCGAGAGATTTACAGCTTTGTCGAGAGTGGACTCGAGGATATTTCGATCTCGCGTTCGAAGGACAAGCTCGTGTGGGGTATCGAAGTTCCCGACGACCCGAATCAGGTCATGTACGTGTGGTTCGACGCCCTGACGAACTACATCAGTGCCATCGGGTACGCGGACGACGAAACCGAATTCTCGCGATGGTGGCCGGCGAGCGTGCACGTCATCGGTAAAGACATTTCACGCTTTCACGCCGTTCTCTGGCCGGCCATGCTTATGAGCGCTGGCCTCCCGTTACCGGAAAAGATATTCATTCACGGGTTTCTGACGGTCGAAGGGGAAAAGATGTCGAAGTCGCGAGGCAACGTCATCGACCCTGTCGAGATAGCCCGGACGTACGGGGCCGATCCGCTACGCTACTACCTCATTCGCGAAATCCCGACGAACGAGGACGGCGATTTTTCCCGGCGGAGATTCGAGGAGCGATTCAACTTCGATCTCGCAAACGACCTCGGCAACCTCCTGCACCGGAGTCTCAATTTGCTCGTCAAGTGCCGCGATGGGCACCTGGCGAAGGTCGCGGATTTCGGTGAGCTTGAAAACGCGTTGATTGCTGAAGCGAACCGGACTGTCGACGCGTACTGCGAGGCGATGGACGGGTTGCGTCTCCGCGATGGAGCCGGGATCGCGATGGGTTTCGTGCGTCGCCTCAACAAGTACATTGATGAAGCGGCCCCGTGGTCGGCGGGAAAGACCGAGGCAGCCAGGTTCGACACGATCATGTATACGCTCAGCGAAGGGATGCGCATTACCGCGGTGCTCATCGAGCCGTTCATGCCGAAAACAGCGCGAGCGATGCTCGAGCGCCTCGGGCTCTCGGAGAGCGAACTTACACTTTCGGCAGCGCGCCAGTTCGGTCGCGGCGAAAGTCGCTCGGTCAACCCCGGTCCGCCGATGTTTCCGAGGATCGAACAATGATTGTCGACACGCATGCTCATCTCGACATGCTTGGAGCGGACGCACAGCCTGCTCTCGAGCGCGCGCGGGCGGCGGGCGTTGTGCGGGTGATAACGATCGTCGACGCCGCTCACCCTCACGGAAAAGCGCTGTCGATCGTGAACGAGAACGACGACGTGTTTTTCGCGGCCGGCGTTCATCCACACGACGCGAAACACTGGAGCGAAGCTATCGAGGAGCGGCTTGTCGAGCTCATGACGCACACGAAGGCGCTCATGGTGGGCGAGATCGGACTCGACTACTACCGAATGCTCTCGAGCAGGGAGGAGCAGATCCACGCTCTTCAGGCGCAGCTCGAGCTCGCACGAAAGCTCGAGAAACCTGTCGCTCTCCATATACGGGACGCGTACGATGACGCACGTGGCGTCCTGCGGGAATTCCCCGATCTCGCCGGGAAGGTTATTCTTCACTGCTTTTCCGCCGACCTTGATACCGCGCGCGACTTTCTCGACGCGGGCTGCCTGGTCTCTCTCGCGGGCCCGGTAACGTATCCGCGTTCCGACGACCTTCGAGAAGTGGCGGCTCGTCTGCCGCTCGAGGCGCTCCTCGTGGAAACGGATTGTCCGTTTCTTGCGCCCCAACCGGTGCGGGGTAGGAAGAACGAGCCGGCCTTCGTTGCCTACGTCGTGGAAGAGATCGCGCGTCAGCGCGCCATGGAGCGCGAAGACGTCGAGCGGGCGATTTTCGAGAATACTGCCAGATTCTTTGCGGGCACCTCGTTTCTGTAAGGAGAAGGAGCGAGAAGGAGCGCCCCAGCCCTCTTCGCGGGCTCGCTGACGTCTCGAAGCTGGCTCCGCGCTCCGCGCTTTCTTGACGAAATGCCTTTCTCGAGTATAATGGCGCGGCTTTAGATTGACGGCAGCACAAAGGGAACAGCGTATGAGGGCTCGTTTTCTGAGGCTGCCGCGAGCTCCCCTCGGACTCGTCGCTGTGGTGCTGTACCTCGTAACACTTGCGGCGTATGGCGCGTCCGGTCGGGATGTGGCCGTTGTTGTCGACGGTAAACAAACCGTTGTGAGAACAACAAAACACACGGCTCGCGGTATCCTGCACGAAGGCGGGGTCTCCATCGAAAGCAACGACGTAGTCGAGCCATCCGGTGAGGTTCTCGCCGGACAGCCAATCATAGTAAAGAAAGAGAAAACGGTGACCCTCCGTTACAACGGAATACGCGATACCCTCACGACCCACGCGAGGGACGTGGCTGGTTTGCTCTACGAATGCGGCCTTATGGGGCAGGATGACGTCTCGCTTCTTCCTCTCGATACCCCGCTCGTTTCTGGCATGACGGTCGAGGTCGCACGCCTCGAGGCGCGAACCACTACGAGGCTCGTGTGGTTCGATCGATCGGGCCGCGTCGCTCCCAGGACCGCCCCCGGGCTCGGGGCTCGCGAGGTGACGGTGCGCCAGCTGTTCGCTGGCTCCCGACTTCTGAGCGAACAGGTCATCGGACAGCGGGTGGTGCGGCAACCAACCGTTTCTCGCACGCCAAAGCGCGTTCTCGCGCGCATTGTCAGCCGCGGTGAAGAGCGACAGGAACCACAGGCAACAGCCGACCAATCCGGTCGGCGCGCCCTTCGCGTTGTCTCGACGGCATACGCGCCAGGAGCCGGCGCAGGTACGCGAACTGCGACCGGACAGAGAGCGCGACGGGGCATTGTCGCTGTCGACCCACGCGTCATTCCGCTCGGAACGAGGCTCTACATCCCGGGTTACGGATACGGGGTGGCGGCCGACACCGGCGGAGCGATACGCGGGAGCCGCATCGATGTGTGCTTCGACACGGCAGCCGAGGCAATTCGCTGGGGACGCCGCACTGTCACCATTTACATTCTCGAGTAACCGCACGAGAATGTTCGTATGAACGAATCGAAGCGGCCACCGAGTCCGTCATTCCTTCGCATCGCGAAACAGCACGGTATTGTTCCCTCGAAACGCTACGGCCAGCATTTTCTCGTCAACGAAGGCGTCCTCGAACGAATCGTCACAGAGGCACACGTGAGCGCCGAGACCACTGTTCTCGAAATCGGGCCCGGAATCGGCAATCTCACGTGGCATCTCGCAATGTCTGGCGGCATGGTCGTGGCGGTGGAAAAGGATCGGCGCCTCGAACCCGTCCTCCGCGATGTTCTCGGGCAGTTCCCGAACGTTACCTTGATCTATGGAGACGCAAGGACCATAGATCTCGAGCGCGAGCTTGCGGATCGCAAGCTTCCCCACCCTTCCATAATGGTTGCCAACCTCCCGTACAACGTGGCGGCAACACTTCTTCTGCATTACCTTGCGCGCTATCCGTGGCTCGAGAGGTATATCGTCATGGTGCAGAAAGAGGTGGCGGATCGCATTGTCGCAAAACCCGGTCACGCTTCATACTCGGGTCTTTCGGTCAAGTTCCAGGCACTTGCTGACGCACGCAGGCTCTTCGACGTCAGCAGGGGAAGTTTCTGGCCTCCCCCCGATGTCACCTCGTCCGTCATCGAGCTGGTTCGAAACCCCCGCACGAATCGCTTCGACGAGCTCTTCTCACTCGTTGATGCGGCGTTCGCGCAGAGGAGAAAAACGATCGCAAACAGCCTCGCGCACTCAGGGTTCGGTGAGATTTCGCGGGCTGACATACCTCGCGTGCTCGAAGATGCGGGAATCCAACCTGGCATACGGCCCGAGCGCCTCGGCGTCGACGCATTTTTCCGTGTGCTCGAAGCGATGGACCGCATGCGACAATTGCAAACCCACGAAAAGTTGAAGCTGAGCGCGCGGAGAGCGCGCGAATAGAGCGTTCAGCAGGCCGCAGGAAGGATTTCTTTTGACTTTGTGAAAATGTTGCAATTCTCAACCTGCGCGCATATAATCCCTGAAACGGGGCGTGACTTCAGGGGGCGCCAGATGGATGACTATATGAGCCATATTGACACACTGACGAGAATCAAGCAGACACTTCAAAGTTGCCTCGGCCGCAGAATGAAATTTCGGACAAATCTCGGCAGGTGCCGCGTTCTCGAAAAAGAAGGGGTGCTCGAGGAACTTCACCCGAACCTGTTCGTCATTCGGATCGAGGAAGCCGATTGCGAGCGGCGTATCACCTATACGTACTCCGATATCCTGACCAGAATCGTGCAGCTTTCCGATCCCGTTACCGATAAGGACTTTTTCTCATGGCTCAACTGACGCCTGGCTGGGATTGGTAATCGGCTTCTAGAAGGTCGCATCTGACAATGGGAAACGCGATCGAACACACTTCGCACCGCCAGATCACCAAACGATGAGCCGCGTATGATCACCCTTCATGCTCCCGCGAAAATTAACCTTTACCTCAATATTCTCGGTGAGCGCAGCGACGGGTACCACGAAATCGAAAGCGTGTTTCACGCGATATCCCTCTGCGACAATGTCAGCCTCGAAGTCTCCGATTCTCTTCAGGTATTCTTGACGTCTGATGAGGTTGACCAAGACGACAACTCCGCGCTTCACGCCTATCACGCACTCGCCCGGTTCATGATGTACCGGGGGGTGCGCCTTGAGCCGGTTCGTATCGCCATCGAAAAGCGAATCCCCGTTCGGGCAGGCCTTGGAGGAGGAAGTTCGGACGCGGCCGCCGTTCTCTGTGGCCTCAACAAGCTCTTCGGGCTCGAGCTGGCGCGCGAAGAGCTCGTTCGTGTCGCCATTGATGTGGGATCGGATGTCCCATTCTTTCTCTACGGTGGCGCGTGCCTCGTAAGCGGGCGCGGCGAGCGCATCATGCCTCTACAGGGAAAGCTTGAGGGTCGCGTCATTGTGGCCATACCATCCGTCCGTATCGACACGGCCTTCGCCTATGCGCTGTGGGACAGGAAAGGAAAGCCGGCGAATCGCTCGGTGGCGAGCCTCGTTGCCGCACTACGAAATGGAGACTGGGAAGCCGTGACTCGTCAGCTCTACAATTCGTTCCTCGAAGTTCTCGAGCAGGAAATCGATGAGATTCGGGCGTTTAATACCACCCTGAGAGAGACAGGGCTTCCGTATGGCCTGAGCGGCAGCGGGAGCGCGTTTTTCATTCTTGCTCGCGACGAGTCGGATGTCGAAAAAGCGATAAAAGCGATGGATGGAGTCGCGGACGAGGTTTACGAAGCGTTTCCGGTAGAATCAGGCGCGGAGGATTTCGTTCAATGCACATAGGAGCTCTCATTCTGGCAGGAGGAAGCCTTCGCGAGTCGCCCGGCGTCCCGAAAGGGCTCCTCTCGTTCGGCGGGAAGACGCTTGTTCGAAGGGCACTTGACGCGTGTCTTGAATCCTCGTCGGTCGAGATGGTGTGCGTTGTCGCGCCGGAAAACGTCCTTTACACGCTCCCCGCAGAAACACAAAAACCTCTGATCAGCATTCTCGACAGCGGCGACCTCGTCTCGAACGTGATCGCCGGCACCGAGGCACTCGGAAGCGATAGCGACCGGTGGGTTCTCATCGTGACTGGAGACCTTCCTTTCATTACGAGAGAAACAATCGACACGTTCATCGACGAATGTCGCCGGCTCGAGGCGGACGGATACTATTCGATTCTTGATAAAGAGCAGCTCGAACGGGATTATCCCGGGACGAAGCGGACGTATGG